>NNBV01004677.1_pt1 | contig 90867 bp, 87 predicted proteins | sample 1173771 | NCBI WGS metagenome assembly NNBV01 (sample SAMN07173938, study PRJNA388173) | plant metagenome | isolation source: symbiotic tissue sample KVS11 | place: Norway: Troms, Kvaloya island | reverse complement strand
AGTGTTGTAGTTTTTGTTATCAAGGCGAAGGCGGCAAACGAGGATGTCAAGAGGCTCGTGTGCTCGGGGGTGTGTATAAGCGACAGCACGATTGCGCTGTCAATCATCCGGTAATCGTTCCTCCGAGCCCCCGTCATGGCCCTGGACCCCCGCTCCCCTACACCCCGCCGAGCCCRGCGGGTGAAGCGCTTGTGGACGCTCTTATATTTGCCGTAGCGCTCGGGAAGGTCCGACCAGCGCGCCCCCGACCTGAGCACCCACAATACACCGTTCACGAACAGCCGGTTGTCGAGCGCCGTCCGCCCCGGATCCGAAGCCTTGCCCGGCAGTATCGGCGCGATCCGCTCCCACTGCTCGTGGCTAACCTCGTAACGCTTGATCCCCATCACCGCCTCCGCCGCAAATGACGGACGCCTATGAATCAGACATCAAACCAAATGGGAATCCTGAATGTCGATACAGCCTAAGCCTGGCCCGAGCGGGCGAATCGGACCCGGTCGCGACGCCTGCTGGTTGCAGGATGGAGCAACAATCTACGAAACGGCGCTTACGCTTCGGTCCGGAAGGGAACAATCACCTGGTGCGGGATCAGTGGCCCCTTCGGCCGTGACCTCCACCCGGCGAGCCGCTATGACCGCCGATGCCGACACCAACCCCGCCATGGCCGCCCCTGCCGGGACTGACATAGCCGCCGCCGTGGCCGCGGGATGGGGCAGGCACATACGAATGAGGGGCGCCGCCGAAGCCGCTCCAGTTCGCGCCGCCGCCATGGCCCGCGCTGCGACCTTGCCAATAAGTCCGGTGCGGTTCGCTCCAGGCATGACGCCGGCCATCCCGGCCATATACATAGCTGCCGCGACCCGGGTAATAATAGCCGTCATACCAGCCGTAATAGGGAGCGCCGTAACCATAGCTGCTGCCCCGGCCATAGCCGTAACCGTAGCCAGCGGAGGCACTGTAATAGCCGGGCCCGGAGCCATAGCGGCCGTAGCTGGCACAGCCCGAAACCACCAGGGCGAGTGCGCCCGCGATGCCCACTTTCGTCAAGTTAATCATCGCACACGACTCCTAAAAATCCACAGTCCGGCCCGGACACACAAATTCACCCAAGGCACTGAATAGACCCTGAATGACGCTATCGATCGCGGGCCGCCAACGCCCCGCCGGGCGACGAAGAGCAAGCTGTCTTGAGCCCATCGGTGCCCTTTGGTAGGCGTATCGCGTCATCCGGGCGGCCCAACCCGCGCCCGGCGATGAGAACCCCAAATGGAGCTTTCTGACTACGGCATGTCGCGCGAGCGCGGCTATCTTTCGCATTACGAGATCGATCAGGTCGAACTTCCGGAAATCTTCGATTCCGCGCTCGAGGCCGCCTCCAACCTCCCCGCGCTGCTCACTACCGGACGCGTGCGCCACTGGCTCGACGCCCTCCCCGACCCCCAGCTCGCCGCGTGGGCACAAACCGCGCCAGAGGAAGAGGTCCGCACCGCGATGGTGCATTATTCCTTCCTCGTCCAAGCCTATGTATGGGGCGAGCCGGATCCACCCAAGCACCTCCCGGCCAATCTCAGCCGCCCGATGTGCGCGCTTGCCGACCGGCTCGGCCAGGCGCCGCTCCTCCCTTACTCCGCCTATGTCCTGGACAACTGGTACCGGCTCGACAAGTCCGGGCCGATCACGCTCGAGAACATCGCCATGTTCCAGAACTTCCATGGCGGGGCGGACGAGAACTGGTTCGTGCTGGTCCATGTCGCGATCGAGGCCGAAGCTGGCGCGTTGCTCGACAACGCGGCCAGGCTTGTCACCGTCGCCAGGAATGGCGACCGGGCCGAGGCGACCCGGCTCCTCGTCGAAATGGACCAGGCGTGGGAGCGGATGTACGGCCATTTCGCGCGGATGCCCGAACGGTGCGATCCCTACATCTATTTCCACCGCGTCCGGCCCTATATCCACGGCTGGGCCAACAATCCCGCGCTCGTCGATGGCGGTCTCGTCTACGAGGGGGTGGACCGTTATAGGGGCAAGCCGCAGGCCTTCCGCGGCCAGACCGGCAGCCAGTCGAGCATCGTCCCGGCGATGGACGCGCTGTTCCAGGTCCGTCACAGCGACGATCCGCTCCGCCAGTTCCTCGACGAGCTGCACAGCTATCGCCCGGTCGAGCACCGCCGCTTCATCGAGGATCTCGCCGCGCAGTCGACGCTGCGCGAATTCGTGACCGGGTCGGGCAACGCCGAGCTTTCGGCCGCCTTCAACGCCTGCCTCGAACAGTCGGCGCGCTTCCGCACCCGCCATCTCGAATATGCCGCCAGCTACATCAACAAGCAGGCGGGCAGCATCGCGGGCAACGACCCCGATGTCGGCACCGGCGGCACCCCGTTCATGAAATACCTCAAGAAGCACCGCGACGAGAACCGCGCGCAGCTTGTCTAGGATCGACGGGGGCAGTCCGCCGCACGCGGGTTGCCCCCCCGGTCTTCGGCGCTATGAAGCCTGCGTGCCCTCCAAACTCGACCCTGAACAGTTCCTGCGGGACACTTTCAAATCGGTCTGGTCGCTCGAGCTGCTGCTGCATCTCGCGCAGGAACCCGGGCGCAGCTTTCTGGAGGGAGAATTGGTCGAAGCGCTGCGCTCGAGCAAAGGGATCGTGGAAAAGAGCCTCGCCGCGCTGGTCGCCGCCGGGCTTGTCGTTGCCGAGAACGATGGCGGGGTTCGCTATTCGCCCGCCAACCCCGACTTGCGCTCGCTGGTCGAACGCGTCAGGGACGAATACGCGATGAGGCCCGATGCGGTGCGCAGAGTGATCGTGTCCGGTGCGGCGAGAAGCGGCGCCTCGGCCTTTGCCGATGCATTCCGACTGAGGAAGGATTAGGCGGTGTCGCTCACTCTGCCCGCGGCGGTCTATGTGCTGTGCTTCGTGACCAGCGCGATCTGCGCCGGGCTGCTGTGGCGCGGCTACGGGCGCTCGAAGGCGCGGCTGCTGTTGTGGAGCGCGCTGTGCTTCGTCCTGCTGGCGGCCAACAATCTGCTGGTGGTGGTCGATCTGCTGATCGTCACCGACCGAACCTTCCGCGTCGAACGGCTCGTCATCATGTTCGCCGCGGTGGCGGTTCTGCTGTTCGGTTTCATCTGGGACCTGGAGGAGTAGCGATGCTGATCCCCTTCCTCTCCGGGGCGATCGTGATGGGCTTTCTCGTCGCGACGCTGTTCTTCCTGATGCTGTCGCGCAAGACCGGCGACGGGCTGTTCGCCGCGTTTGCGGTCGCCTTCGCCCTGCTCGGGCTGTCGCAGCTGCTGCTGACCTTCACCGAGTGGCCGGTCGAGGAGCGGAGCTGGCTTTACCTGCTGCGCCTCGCCGCTTTCCTGGCGATCATCGTCGCGATCTGGCGCAAGAACGCAGAGCAGCGCCGCTAGAGCGCGGACAATTCAAGCGCGGCGTCCTTGTCGAGCCGGTTGTCGGCGGGCGGGAGTGGGTATTTGAGACCCGTGGCGCAGTTGAACAGCACCACCTCGTCATCGGCTTCGACCCACCCGGCCGCGAGCGCGGAGCGGTAGGCGGCGAGCGTCGCGCCGCCTTCGGGGCAGAGCAGCAGCCCGTCCTTCTCCGCGCAATCGGCGACCGCCTGGAGGATCGCAGGATCGCCGACCGCGACCGCGCGGCCATCGCTCTCGCGCACCGCGCGCAGGATCAGGAAATCGCCGACCGCCCTGGGTACGCGGATGCCGGCGGCGACGGTGTGCGCGTCTTCCCAGCGCTCGGCATGCTCCTCGCCCGCCTCGAAGGCGCGCACGATCGGCGCGCAGCCGCTGGCCTGGACCGCGAACATCCTGGGCCGCTCGGGCCCGATCCAGCCCAGCGCCTCGAGCTCGGCAAAGGCCTTCCACATGCCGATCAGCCCGGTACCGCCGCCGGTTGGGTAGAAGATCGCCTTGGGCAGCCGCCAGCCGAGCTGGGCGGCCAGCTCGAGCCCCATCGTCTTCTTGCCCTCGATCCGGTAGGGCTCCTTGAGCGTCGAGAAATCGAACCACAGCCCCTCGGCCGCGCCCTTGCCGACGATCGCGCCGCACTCGTCGATGAGGCCGTTGACGCGGTAAACCCGCGCGCCCTGCGCGGCGATCTCGCGGACGTTGATCTCGGGAGTGTCGTCGGGGCAGAGCACGATGGTCTCGATGCCAGCGCGCGTGGCGTAGGCCGCCAGCGCGGCTCCGGCGTTGCCGTTGGTGGGCATGGCGATCCTGGAGACGCCCAGCTCCTTGGCCATCGCCACCGCCATCACCAGCCCCCGCGCCTTGAAGCTGCCCGTGGGCAGGCGGCCTTCGTCCTTGACGAGGACATTCGCCCCGCCGCTGGCGGGGATCGGGATCAGCGGCGTCGCGACCTCGCCGAGGCTGACGATGTTCTCGAGGCGGCGGACGGGCAGCAGCTCGCGCCACCGCCACATGTCGACCGGACGCGCCTGGAGCGCGTCGCGCGACAGCACCTTGCCCATTGCTGCCAGATCGTAGCGGACCAGCAACGGTCGCCCCGCGCCGGAAAGCCCATGCAAGCGATCTGCCTCGTAGCGTTCGCCGGTCAGCGAGCATTCGAGATGCGTGACATAGGTTTGGCGCTCGTTCTTGAGATTGTCTGTCAGCATCAGTCGTATCGCACTCCAGCCAGGCCCTGCCCGCCGTCGGCGATGAAGGCAGCGATACGGTCCTCGAGAACCGGCAGCGGCACCGAACCGAGCGCGAGGACCACATCGTGGAACTTGCGGATGTCGAACGTGTCGCCCAGTTCCCTCTCGGCCCGCAGGCGCTGCTTGCGGATCGTCATCTCGCCCAGCTTGTAGGCCAGCGCCTGGCCCGGCCAGCTGATGTAGCGGTCGACCTCGGTCTCGACCTCTCGCTTGGAGAGCGCGGTGTGATCGGCGAGATAGGCGATCGCCCGCTCGCGGCTCCAGCCCTTCGAATGGATGCCGGTGTCGATCACCAGCCGCGCCGCGCGCCACATCTCGTAACTGAGCCTGCCGAAGCGTTCGTACGGCGTGCGATAGATGCCCATCTCCTCGCCGAGATACTCGGTGTAGAGCCCCCAGCCCTCGCCGAAGCCGGAGAAATAGGTCTGGCGACGGAAGCGAGGGGCGGCCTCGCGCTCGAGCGCCAGCGCCGCCTGGAAGCTGTGCCCCGGCGCGCATTCGTGAAGCGTGAGCGCGGGAATGTTGTAAAGTGGCCGGCTCGGCAAATCGTAGGTGTTCATCTGGCAGGCGTCGAGCCCGCCGCGCCCGGCGGTGTAGAACGGGGCGATCGCCGGATCGACCTCGCGGATGCCGAAGCGCTTGCGCGGCAACAGCCCGAAGTATCTTTCGAGCACATCGTCCACCCGTTTGGCGGCGTAGCTGCTGACGCCCATCAGCTCGTCGGGGGTTCGGGCCACGAATCGCGAATCGCTGCGCAGAAAGGCGATGAACTCCGCCAGGCTGCCCCTGAAGCCGGCTTCTGCCTTGACCTTCTCCATCTCGCCGGTGATCCGCGCGACTTCGGCCAGCCCGATGCGGTGGATGTCTCCGGCCGAGAGGTCGAGCGTGGTGTATTGGCGGATCTGCTGCGCGTAATAGGCCTTGCCATCGGGCAATGCCTCCGCGGCGAGCGTCTTGCGTGCGCCCGGCAGATATTCGTCGCGGTAGAACGCCAGCAGCTTGCGGAACGAGGGCACCGCCTGCGCCGCGATCGCCGCCCGCGCTTCGGCCCGGAGCCGGGCCGCCTGGGCTGCGGGGATCCGCGCCGGCATTTGCGCGAAGGCAGCCCAGAACGGGCTCTTCTCCGGATCGTCGACGACATGCGCCGCGATCGAGGCATCGCGCCCCGCGAGCGTCACCGCGGGAATCGAGAACCCGCGCTTCAGTCCGCTGCGGGCATTGGCGATCTGCTCGTCGAAGTAGCGGGGCAGGTCGCGGATCCGCGCGATATAGCGGGCATAATCGGCCGCGTCGTCCAGGGGACGCCGCGCGGCGAGATAGCTCCAGAAGTCGCTGTCGCTGTCGAAGGGCATTTCCCACTCGCGGAAGCGGGCGTTGCCGAGCTCTTCCTCGAGCAGCGTCCGGAACACCGCCGCGTCGATTCTCGCCGCAGGAGAAAGCCGCGCGCTGTCGAGAGCGGCCAGGCTGGCCAGGGCCGCCCTGGCATTGCCCGCGCGGGCGGCATGGGCAGCGGGGGTGACCGCGGGAAAGCGATCTCCGCTTCGCGTGCTGCCGTCGGGCAGCTCGATCCGATGGTTCTGGGCGAGCTGATAGGCGTACCACCCCTCGGTCAACGCCGCGAGCTTCGCATCCGCGCTGTCCTGCGCGGCCAGCGGCGTTGCCGCGACGAGCCCGGCGCAGACCGCGGCCTGCCACGAAACGATCCTCACGGGCTTCTCCCGGTTCCGGTTCAATCCGGCTTTTTCGCCACGCCCACCATCGCGGGGCGCAGCAGGCGATCCTTGATCATGTAGCCGGCCTGCATCTCCTGGACGACCGTGCCGGGCTCCTGCTCGGCGGTGGGGATTTCGAGCATGGCCTGGTGCTGGTTGGGATCGAGCGGGAGCCCAACGGCGGCGATGCGCGTGATCCCGTTCTGGCCGAACACCTTCTCGAGCTCGCGCTGCGTGGCCTCGATCCCGGTCACGAAGACCTTCATCCTGGGATCGTCATGGAGATCGGCGGGGATGGATTCGATTGCCCGCGCAAGATTGTCAGCCACGCTCAGAATATCGCGCGCGAAGGCGGTGGCGGCATAGGCGCGCGCATCCTGTACTTCCTTTTCCATCCGGCGGCGCACGTTCTGGGTATCGGCGCGGGCGTAGAGCACATCCTGTTTGGCGGCATCGAGATCGGCGCGAAGCTGCGCGATGGCCTCGCCTTCGCTGCCCGCCTGTTCGCAGTCGCCCGCGCCCTCCTGGCCGCCTTCGCGCAGCGCATCGGGCACGCCCTCGAGCTCCTTTTCCGCCGCCTCGTCGCGCGGCGCGTGTTTTTGGTCGTCCATCACGAAAGAAATTCCACCTTATCCGAAACGTTTGGCCAGCTGCCGGGCCGTGAAATCCACCATGGGCACAACCCGCGCGTAATTCAACCGGGTGGGCCCGATCACGCCAAGGACGCCCACCACCCGCCCCTCGCGGTCGCGATAGGGCGAGGCGATGACCGAGGAACCCGAGAGCGAGAACAGCCGATTCTCGCTGCCGATGAAGATGCGCATGGCCTGCGCCTCGCGCGCACTGTCGAGCAGGCGGGCCACGGCCTCGCGGCTTTCGAGCTCGTCGAGCAGCGAACGGACCCGTTCGATATCGCCCAGCGCGGCGGGATCGAGCAGGTTCGCCTGCCCGCGCACGATCAGCACGGGGCGCTGTGCCGCGTCCGCGCTCCACACCGCCAGCCCACGGCTGACAAGGTCGGCGCTGGCGGCATCCAGCGCCGACTTGCCGCTGGCGATTTCCTCGGCGATCGCGATCGCGGCCTCGGACAGGGTGCGCCCGCTCAGGCGCGACTGGAGATAATTGGCCGCCTGATCGAGCGGGGAATCGTCCGGGGCCGTATCGAACAGGCGGTTCTCGACCGCGCCGTCCTCGCCCACCAGCACCGCCAGGGCGCGCCCCGGCGCGATCCGCACCAAGCGAACCTGGGCCAGCCGCGGCTCGCGTTTGGGCACCATCACGATCCCGGCCCCGCCCGAAAGATCGGACAGCAGCGCGCTCGTCGCCTCGAGCGCCTGCTCGATGGGACCCGCCCCGGTCAGCCCGCGCTCGATCGCCGCGCGTTCGTGTTCGCTCGGCTCGCCGACCTGCATCATCGCGTCGACGAACAGGCGCAACCCGCTCTCGGTCGGCATCCGCCCGGCGCTGGTGTGGGGCGCAGCGAGCAGCCCGAGGCTTTCGAGCTCGGCCAGAACCGAGCGGATCGAGGCGGGCGAAAGGTTGACCCCGCCCTCGCCCGCGAGCGCCTTCGATCCCACCGGCTGCCCGCTGTCGAGGTAGCCTTCGACCACCAGGCGGAAGATTTCCCGGGCGCGGTCCGTCAGATCGGTGAGCGGCGCAGAAGACATGGCGATTATCTATACGCTCCCCTTGCGGCCTCAAGCCCCCCACGCCTATCGGCGGGGCACAACGAGGATTGGACACCCCATGCGACCATCCGGCCGCGCGCCCGACGAAATGCGCGTCATCACCATCGAAACCGGATTCACCCGCCACGCCGAGGGCTCGTGCCTGATCGGGTTCGGGGATACGAAAGTTCTGTGCACCGCCAGCGTCGAGGACCGGATCCCTCCCTGGCTGCGCGGCAAGGGTTCGGGCTGGGTGACAGGCGAATATTCGATGCTGCCGCGCGCCACCCACACCCGCGGCGACCGCGAGGCGGCTCGCGGCAAGCAGTCGGGCCGGACGCAGGAGATCCAGCGGCTCATCGGGCGCAGCTTGCGCGCGGTGGTCGATTTGAAGGCGCTCGGCGAGCGGCAGATCGTGCTGGATTGCGACGTCATCCAGGCCGACGGCGGCACGCGCACCGCGGCGATCTCGGGCGCGTGGGTCGCGCTGCGGCTGGCGGTCGACGGGCTGATGAAGACCGGCGCGTTGAAGGACGATCCGGTCATGGCCAAGGTGGCGGCGGTCTCGTGCGGCATCCATCAGGGCACCCCGGTTCTCGATCTCGATTACCCCGAGGATTCCTCTGCCGACGCGGATGCCAATTTCGTGCTGATCGAAGGTGGCAAGATCGCCGAGGTCCAGGCCACCGCCGAGGGCGTCTGCTACGACGAGGAAGCGCTGCTGCGCCTGCTTCGTCTCGCCCGCCTCGGCTGCGACAGGATCTTCGCGGCGCAGGAAAGCGCCGTCCGGGGATGACTCGCCGTCTCGGCTCGGGCTCGCTGGTGATCGCCACGCACAACGCGGGCAAGCTCAAGGAGATCGCCGCGCTGCTGGCGCCGCATGGAGTGAAGTGCCTCAGCGCGGGCTCGCTCGGACTTGCCGAACCGGCGGAGACCGGCGCCAGCTTCGTCGAGAACGCGCTGATCAAGGCGCGCGCCGCCGCCGAGGCCTCGGGGCTTGCCGCGCTCGCCGACGACAGCGGGCTCAGCGTCGATGCCCTCGAACACCGCCCCGGCGTTCATACCGCCGAGTGGGCGGAGCGGCAGTGGTTCGAAGGCGCGCCGGGGCGCGACTGGTATATGGCGATGGGCAAGGTCGAGGGGATGCTCCAGGCGCTGGGCCCCAATGTTTCGCGCGCCTGCGCCTTCCATTGCGTCATGGCGATCGCCTGGCCGGATGGCGAGAGTGCGGTTTACCAAGGCACCGCTGCGGGCACGCTCACCTGGCCACCGCGCGGGACGATGGGCTTCGGCTATGACCCGGTGTTCGTGCCGGTCGGCTCTGCCGGGACCGGCGGAGCGACCTACGCCGAGCTCGACCCGCAGGAAAAGCATCGCATCAGCCATCGCGCCGACGCCTTCGCCAAGCTCGTCGCGGCTCAGTTCGGCTAGAAGGGGGCCTGGCCCATGACATTGCCGGCCGGTTGATAGCGGCAGACGAGGACATCAAGGCCATTGCCGCTATCAATCGCGCAGCCGACCTGCCTGGTCTCGCGCCACACGATCTGGGTGTAGTGCCCGACGTCGGTCCAATTGCCGGTCAGCGAAACGTCGGGAAAGGTCGCGGCGCGGAAGTGACGCCGCTCGGCGAGGAACATGTCGACCATTGCGTTCGAGTCCCAGGCTCCGGCGGTTCCCATCCAGAGGTTCTCCCCGCCGCCCTTGCGCTCGCTCTTCCCGGCGTGCTTGAGTGTGCGGCGGGCAAGCAGCTCGCGGGCCCAATCGCCGGCATCGCGGGCGAGCGCGGCGCTCCACGCCAGCGGCGGCAGGCCGAGACGGGCGCGCTCCGCATTGTGGGCCTGGAGCAGGCGCTGGGATTCGTTTACCGAAGGCTGGGTGTGGGGAATCTCGGCCGGCGGCGCGCCCGCCGGCGGCTGGGCACTTGCGCTGCAAGCGGCAGCCAGGGCACACATCGACCCCAGCCCGCGCCCGACCGCGGTAAGCAAATCCGATCCCATGGGCCGGACGCTTTAGACCGGACTGATTAAGGATCCATGACCATCGCCTGCCTCGCCCTCTATGTCCATTGGCCCTTCTGTCTCGCCAAATGCCCCTATTGCGACTTCAACAGCCATGTCCGCGCGGCGGTGGACATGGGTGCCTGGCGGCAGGCTCTGCTCGCCGATCTGGCGTGGGAAGCGCAGCGGTTCGGCGCGGCGCGGATCGGCAGCGTGTTCTTCGGCGGGGGAACGCCGAGCCTGATGCCGCCCGGGCTGGTGGCGGACGTGCTCGCCGAGGCCGAAGCACTGTTCGGCTTTGCCGAAGGGGTGGAGATCACGCTCGAGGCCAATCCCTCCTCGGTCGAGGCGGCCAGGTTCACAGCGCTCGCACTGGCCGGCGTGAACCGTGTCTCGCTTGGAGTGCAGGCGCTCGACGATGCGACGCTGCGAATGCTCGGCCGGCTCCATTCGGCGGGCGAGGCGCTGGTGGCGCTCGAGACCGCGCAGCGCAGCTTTGCGCGGGTATCGTTCGATCTGATCTATGCCCGCCCGGGCCAGCGCGAGACGGAGTGGCGGGCAGAGCTGGGGCGCGCGCTCGCCTTCGGGACCGAGCATCTCTCGCTCTACCAGCTTACCATCGAGCCGGGTACGCGCTTCGCTACCGATGTTCGGCGCGGAGTGCTGGCGCCGCTCGACGATGACGCCGCGGCGGACCTGTTCGCGCTGACGCAGGAGGCGACCGCGGCGGCCGGACTGCCCGCCTACGAGATCAGCAACCACGCGCGGCCCGGCTGCGAGAGCCGCCACAATCTCGCCTACTGGCGGTACCGGGACTATGCCGGGATCGGCCCCGGGGCGCATGGCCGGCGCGCAGGCGTGGCGACGGCCCGGCACCGCAAGCCCGAGACCTACCTCGCCGCCATTGCCGCGCGCGGCCACGGCATTGCCGAGGAGCGCGCGCTGCCGCCGCGCGAACAGGCGGCCGAGGCGCTGCTGATGGGCCTGCGACTGGCGGAAGGGATCGACCCGGCGGCGCTGGCGCAGCGCTTCGGCCTCCCCGTCGAGGCTCTGATCGAACCGCGCAAGCTCGCGCTCTACGAAGCGCAGGGGCTGGTGCGCCGCGCGGGCCCGCGGCTCGCGGTCACACCCCGGGGCATGCCGCTGCTCGATGCGCTGCTCCCCGAGCTCGTCGCGCTCGAGCCGGCATGACCCAGGCGGAGATGCTCGAGGCCTGGCGCCGCCACCTTGCCGAGGGGCGCCGGCGCTCGCCGCATACGGTGCGCGCCTATGGCGCGGCCGCGGCGCGGCTGCTGACGCGCACCGACGCGCACAGCTGGCGCGAGATGGCGGCGCTCTCCGGCCCGGCTCTGCGCGCGCAGCTCGCCGCGCGCCGGGCCGAGGGTCTGGGCAACGCCTCGGCGGCGCGCGAGCTCTCCGCGCTCAGGGCCTTCATCGCCTTCGCCCGGGCGGAGGCGGGCGAAGCCGACCCCGCCGCTCCGCGCCTGCGCGGGCCGCGCATCAGGAAGGGGCTGCCGCGGCCCGTCACGCCAGACGAGGCGGTCAACCTTGCCGCCCAGGTCGCCGATCAGGCAGGCGAGGCGTGGATCGGCGCCCGCGACCGGGCGGTGCTGCTGCTGCTCTACGGCGCCGGGCTGCGCATCGCCGAGGCGCTCTCCCTGACCGGCGCGGCACACCCGCTCGGCGACCGGCTGACCGTCACCGGCAAGGGCGGCAAGCAGCGCGTCGTGCCAGTGCTGCCGGTGGTGCGCGAGGCGGTCGCCGACTATGCGCGCCGCTGCCCGTGGCCGCTCGCGCCGCACGAGGCGCTGTTCCGCGGCGCGCGGGGGGGCGCCCTGTCGCAGGGCATGGTTCAGAAGGCGGTCGCCCGCGCCCGGCAGGTGCTCGGCCTCCCCGCCACCGCCACTCCGCACGCGCTGCGCCACAGCTTCGCCACGCATCTTCTCGGCGCGGGCGCGGACCTCAGGAGCCTGCAGGAGCTGCTCGGCCATGCCAGCCTCGGCTCGACGCAGATTTACACCAAGGTCGACACCGCGCAGCTTCTCGCAAGCTATCGCGGCGCGCATCCGCGCGAACGCCGCTAGCGCGCGCTTACCGCTCGGCGCGCGGCTTCCAGCGGACCACGCGCCAGAGGTAGCCGGCAACCGCCAGCACCACGATCCCGGCGATCGCCCAGCCCAGAATGTCCTGCGACTGGGCGAGCCAGAGCGACAGCCGCCGCCCGCCTTCGACCAGCAGCAGGTTCCACACGAACACGCCCGCGGTGGTGAAGGCGACGAACTTGAGCCTGCCCATCCGCGCGAGGCCGGCGGGGAGCGAGATCATCGTGCGCAGAAAGGGCGAGAAGCGCAGCGCGAACACCACCCAGTGGCCGTGGCTGCGGAAAAACCGCTGCCCCTTCTCGACATCCTCCCACTCGAGCGTGAGCCAGCGCCCGTGGCGCGCCACGAAGGGCGCAAGCCGGTGCTTGCCCCAGTGCCGGCCGAGCCAGAACCAGACGTAGTTGCCGGCCACCGAACCCAGCGTCCCGGCGATCATCAGCGGCCAGAAATCCATCGTCCCGCGTGCCACCGCCACCCCGCCCACACCCATGATCACTTCGCTCGGGATCGGCGGAAAGATGTTTTCGATCGCCATCAGCAGGGCAATGCCCAGATAGCCCCCGCGCGTGATCGCATCGATGATGAATTCCTGCATGATGGGCTAACCGACGAAAGGCTTATTGGTTCGCGCGCCGCCGCTCGATCGCGTCCCAGATGCGGCCGGGCGTATCGGTGCCGTTGAAGCGGTCGATGGCGCGAATCCCCGTCGGGCTGGTGACGTTGATCTCGGTCAGCCATTTGCCGCCGATCACGTCGATGCCCACGAAGACCAGCCCGCGGCGCTTGAGTTCGGGAGCGAGCGCGGCGCAGATCTCTTCCTCGCGCGCGGTGAGCGTGGCGGCCTCGGCATAGCCGCCGACCGCGAGGTTGGAGCGAAACTCGCCCTCGCCCGGCTTGCGGTTGATCGCGCCTGCGACCTCGCCGTCGACCAGCACGATGCGCTTGTCGCCCTCGGCCACCTCGGGAAGGAAGGCCTGGACCATGTGCGGCTCGGGCCAGGCGCGGTTGAACACCTCGAACAATGCGGCCAGATTGGCGCCGTCGGCCTCGACCTTGAAGATCGCCTTTCCGCCATTGCCGTGGAGCGGCTTGACCACCACCGCGCCGTGCTCGGCCTGGAAGGCGCGGACATCCTCGATGCCGCGCGCCACCAGCGTGGGCGGCATGAAGCGCGCGTAATCGAGCACGAACATCTTTTCGGGCGCGTTCACCACCTCGCGCGGATCGTTGACCACCAGCGTGGTCCCTTTCAACCGGTCAAGCAGGAACGCGGCGCTGATATAGCCCAGATCGAACGGCGGATCCTGCCGCATGAGAACGACGTCGATGTCGCGTGCCAGGTCGATCCGGCGCGGCGCCTCGGCGGCGAAATGGTCGCCCTCGACCCGCCGGACCCGCACCGGCGAAGCATGGGCGGTGATGCGCCCCCGCGGCGTCCCGTCGCTCTGCCACGCCAGCGTGTTGACGTCGTAGTGAAACAGGCTGTGCCCGCGCGCCTGCGCCGCCTCCATCAGCGCGAAGGAGGAATCTGCGTCGATCTTGATACCCTCGAGCGGGTCCATCTGAACGGCGATGCGCAGGGTCATTTGGCCTCGACTGCTGTGCGGCATGCTTCGGCAAGCTCAGCATGAGCGGGGTTGGGCGACGAAATCATTTCAAAGTTCCGCTCATCCTGAGCCTGTCGAAGGATGCAGACGTAACACTCGCCTCATCCAATCCAGGCGTTGGCGATGTGGCGGGGCAACGCGCCCGGCGCAAGCAGGATCACGTCGATGCGGATGTCCTCCCCCTGCGCCGCGTACTCATGCGCCACGCATTCGACCGCGGCGGCGACTCGCGCGAGCCGGTATTCGTCGATCGCCAGATCGAGATCGGCGCTTCGCCGCCGCCATTTCACTTCGACGAAGGCCACCACCCCTTCGCGCCCGGCCACCAGGTCGATCTCGCCGCGCGGAGTCTTCACCCGCTCCGCCATGATGCGCCAGCCTTTGGCGCGCAGCCAGTCCGCGGCGCGGCGCTCGCCCTCGCGCCCGCTCTTTTCGGCGAGCTGGCGCTTCATTCGCGCTGAAGCTCCACCGCCCGCGCATAGAGCGCGCGCCGATCGATCCCGGTCGCCCTGGCCACCTGCGCGGCGGCCTGCGAAGGTTTCGCTCCGGCGAGAGCCGCGCGCAGCAGCGCATCGGCATCCACCTCCTCGTGCCCGTGATCCTCGGGCGGGCCGACCAGCAGCACGATCTCGCCGCGCGGCGGATGCGCCTCGTACCAGGCGATCAGCCCGGCCGGGAGCCCGCGGCGGCATTCCTCGTGGAGCTTGGTCAGCTCGCGCGCAACCGCGACCTCGCGGTAGGGCATGATCGCGCCGATCGCGGCCAGGGCCTTCGTCAGCCGCGGCGCGGTTTCGTAGAACACCAGCGTGGCCGCCACGCCGGCCAGACCGGCGAGGAAATCGCCGCGCGCCTTCTCCCTGGCGGGCAGGAAACCCGCGAACAGAAAGCGGTCGCTGGCCAGGCCCGACAGCGTCAGCCCCGCGATCGCGGCGCAGGCGCCCGGAAGCACTGTCACCGTCAGACCCTGTGAGCGCGCGGCGTTGACCAGCCGGTATCCGGGATCCGAGACCAGCGGGGTGCCGGCGTCGCTGACCAGCGCCACCGCCCTGCTGCGCAGGGCTTCGATCAGCCGGTCGCGGTCGCGCGCCTCGGCATGATCGTCATATCGCCACAGCGGCTTGGAAATGCCCAGATGCTTCAACAGCCTTCCCGTCACCCGCGTGTCTTCGCAGGCCACCGCATCGCAGCGGCGCAGCGTCTCGATCGCGCGGACGGTGATGTCGCCCAAGTTGCCAATCGGCGTCGCGACGATGTAGAGGCCCGGGGCCAGAGGCTGGGCCTGCGCGGACGGGGCTGACTCGATCACGCGCCGGCCATGAACCAGCGACAGGGGACGCAGCAAGTATGATCGTCAGCACTATCACCCGCCGGGCCTTGATCGCTGCGGGAGCCACCGCGCTGCTGGGCGCGTGCCAGATCATTCCCAAGGGCCCGCGCCAGCCTCCGCCGGTCGCCGCCCCCTCGCCGGCGCCCAGCGCAAGCACGCTGCCCCCCGATCGGCAGCGCCACCGCGTCGCGCTGCTCGTGCCGATGACGGGCGCCAATGCCTCGGTCGGTCAGTCGATCGCCAACGCCACCACCATGGCGCTGCTCGACACCAATGCCGCGAACCTGCGGATCACCACCTATGACACCGCGCAGGGCGCGCGCGAGGCGGCGAGAAAGGCAGTGACCGACGGCAATCGGCTGATTCTGGGCCCATTGATGGGCGGCGACATCGGCGGCGTAACCGCCGAGGCCAGGGCGGGGCGGGTTCCGGTGGTCTCGTTCTCGAACGACACCAGCGTGGCCGCGACCGACACCTTCCTGATGGGGGTCATGCCCGAGCAATCGATTGCGCGCACCGTCCGCTATGTCCGGGGCAAGGGCGCGCAAAGCTTCGCCGTGCTGGCGCCGGCCGGCGAGTATGGCCAGCGCGCGGAGGCCGCGCTGAGGGCCGCTGTCGCGCGACACGGCGGCCGGTTCGCGGGCAGCGAGCAATATGCGCGCGGCAACACCTCGGTGGTGAGCGCGGCGCAGCGGCTCAAGGCCAGGGGCGGCTATGACAGCGTCCTGATTGCCGATGGGGGGCGGCTGGCGGCGCAGGGCGCGGCGCAGCTTCGCGGAGCTTCGGTGCGCATCCTGGGCACCGAGCTATGGAGCGGCGAGGCCGCGGTCGCGCGCGCGCCCGCGCTTTCGGGCGCAGTGTTCTCGGCGGTGGCCGACGGGCGCTTCAAGCGCTTTGCCGACAGCTATCAGGCGCGTTTCGGGGGCGCGCCGCACCGCATCGCCACGCTCGGTTACGATGCGGTCCTCCTCACCTTGCGCGTCGCGCGCGAGTGGCAGCCGGGCCGGCCATTCCCGACCGACAAGCTGCGCGATCCCGGCGGTTTCCTGGGTCTGGACGGCGCTTTCCGTTTCGGCGCCAATGGTATCGTCGAACGCGCCATGGAAGTGCGCGAAGTGCGCGGCGGCGGCGTCGTGGTCGTCGATCAGGCGCCGGCCAGGTTCTAGCGGCTGCGCTTCGCGCCAGGCCCGCCGGGCGGCGACTCTTCATCGCCGCCGGTGCGGGTCGATCCATGGTCGCATAACCGCCCTCGCCCGCTTGCCCGGTCTGCCCGGCCGCACCATACCGCCGCCATGTCCGACGATCTGTTTGCCAACACCCCCGCCGGCAGCGGCGATTACGATGCGTCTTCGATCGAGGTGCTCGAGGGGCTCGAGCCGGTCCGCCGCCGGCCGGGAATGTATATCGGCGGCACCGACGAGCGCGCGCTGCACCATCTGGTCGCCGAAGTGCTCGACAATGCGATGGACGAGGCGGTTGCCGGGCACGCCACGCGGATCGAGATGCGGCTCGAGGAGGGAAACCGCGTCACCATCGCCGACAACGGCCGCGGGATACCGGTGGCCGAGCACCCGCGCTATCCGGGGCTTTCGACGCTCGAGGTGATCATGACCATGCTCCACTCGGGCGGCAAGTTCTCGGGCAAGGCTTATGCCACCAGCGGCGGGCTCCACGGCGTGGGGGTGAGCGTGGTCAATGCGCTGAGCTCGCACACCCGGGTCGAGGTCGCGCGCGACCGCCGGGTCCACGCCCAGTCGTTCTCGCGCGGGGTGGCGCTGGGGCCGATCGAGGATCTGGGCCCCACGCCCAACCGGCGGGGCACGACCGTCAGCTTCGTTCCCGATGCCGAGATTTTCGGCGAGCGCGGTTTCAGCGCCAAGCGGCTGTTCAAGCTCGCGCGCTCCAAGGCCTATCTGTTCGCCGGCGTGGAGATTCGCTGGAAATGCGCCGCCGCGCTCGCGGGCGGCGAGGTCCCGGCGGAGGCGGTGTTCAAGTTTCCCGGCGGGCTTGCCGATCACCTCGCCGAGCAGGTCGGCGAGCGCGAATGCGTGACCGCGCAGCCGTTCGTCGGGCGGCAGGACTTCCCGGGTTACAATGGCGATTCGCAAGGCCGCGTCGAATGGGCGATCGCCTGGCCGCTGTGGTCCGAGGGCGCGGCGAGCTGGTATTGCAACACCGTTCCCACTCCCGACGGCGGCACGCATGAGCAGGGTCTGCGCGGTGCGCTCGTCAAGGGGCTGCGCGCCTTCGGCGAGCTGGTCGGGCAGAAGAAGGCGAAGGATCTCGGCGCCGACGACGTGATGACCGGCGCCGAAGTCATGCTCAGCGTGTTCATCCGCGAGCCGCAGTTCCAGAGCCAGACCAAGGACCGCCTGACCAGCCCCGAGGCGGCCCGGCTGGTCGAGAACGCGGTGCGCGACCATTTCGACCATTTCCTCGCCGACAACATGGACCGCGGGCGGGCGCTGCTCGCCCAGGCGATGGAGCGGATGGACGAGCGGCTGAAACGCAAGGCCGAGCGCGAGGTGAAGCGCAAGACCGCCACCAATGCGCGCAAGCTGCGCCTGCCGGGCAAGCTCACCGACTGCACCGGCGAGGGCCCGGGCGAGACCGAGCTCTTCATCGTCGAGGGCGACAGCGCCGGCGGCAGCGCCAAGCAGGCGCGCGACCGCAAGACCCAGGCGATCCTCCCGATTCGCGGGAAAATCCTCAACGTGGCCTCAGCAACCGCCGACAAGATACGGGCAAACCAGGAAATTGCCGACCTCGCCCTGGCCCTGGGCTGCGGCACCCGCAAGGACTGCGACGTGGGTGCACTTCGTTACGACCGCGTGGTCATCATGACCGACGCCGACGTCGACGGCGCCCACATCGCCACGCTGCTGATGACCTACTTCTTCCAGGAGATGCCCGAGCTGGTGCGGCAGGGCCATCTGTTCCTCGCCCAGCCCCCGCTGTACCGGCTGACGGCGGGGAAGGAGAGCCATTACGCCCGCGACGACGCGCACCGTGCCGAACTCGAGGCGAGCGTCTTCAGGGGCAGGAAGGTCGAGGTCGCGCGCTTCAAGGGGCTGGGCGAGATGAACCCGCAGCAGCTGCGCGAAACCACCATGGCGCCCGACAGCCGCAGCCTGGTCCGGATCACGCTGCCCCCCGAGTTCGAGCAGCGGGCGCTGGTCAAGGAGCTGGTCGACCAGCTCATGGGCCGCAACCCCGAGCATCGCTTCAACTTCATCCAGAACCGCGCCGCCGAGCTGGACCGCGACATGATCGACGCCTGAGCTCGGCGGGCGGGCGCGGCGGGAACAGTGACGGTTCCGGTCGGCTCCGTTAAACCTTAGGGCGCATCCCCCTTGCTCCGCGGCGCCTCGCCCCCTAACCCGGTTGCGATTTGCAACCGCAGGGCACCCCATGACGCAGCGTTTCGAAGGCACCAGCAGTTACGTCGCGACCGAGGATCTGAAGGTCGCGGTCAACGCCGCGGTCACGCTGCGCCGGCCGCTGCTGGTCAAGGGCGAGCCGGGCACGGGCAAGACGGTGCTGGCCGCAGAAGTGGCGCAGGCGATGGGCGCGCCGCTGATCGAATGGAACGTCAAGTCCACCACCAAGGCGCACCAGGGGCTCTACGAATACGACGCGGTCGCCCGCCTGCGCGATGGCCAATTGGGCGACGAGCGCGTTCACGACATCCGCAACTACATCAAGAAGGGCAAGCTGTGGGAGGCGTTCACCTCGCCCGAGCTGCCGGTGCTGCTGATCGACGAGATCGACAAGGCCGATATCGAGTTTCCCAACGATCTCCTTCAGGAGCTCGACCGGATGCGCTTCGACGTTTACGAAACGCACGAGACGATCGCCGCCAAGGACCGCCCGATCGTGGTGATCACCTCGAACAACGAGAAAGAGCTGCCCGACGCCTTCCTGCGCCGCTGCTTCTTCCACTACATCAGGTTCCCCGAGCGCGACACGATGCAGGCGATCATCGATGTCCACTTCCCCGGCATCCAAAAGGCGCTGGTGAAAAAGGCGATGGACGTCTTCTACGAGATTCGCGAGGTCCCCGGCCTCAAGAAGAAGCCTAGCACCAGCGAGCTTCTCGACTGGCTCAAGCTGCTCCTCAACGAGGACATGCCGCTCGAGGTGTTGCAGGACCGCAGTCCGCACAGCGCCATCCCGCCGTTGCACGGCGCGCTGCTCAAGAACGAGGCTGACGTGATGCTGTTCGAGCGGCTGGCGTTCATGGCGCGGCGGCAGGGGTAACGGTGCCGCACGCTGGCGGGACGCGGTGCGCCGCAGTGACGATCGTGATGCAGCGCGACCCCGTTGGCGGATGGACCCGTGCGATCGTCTGAGTAAGGCGCACGGCATGGGGAGCCGGAAAGGGCTGACTCCGCCCCAGCACGCGCGACCCTTCGCATCGGGCTGGCGAAGTCCGCACCCTTGGCCTATGGCGCGCTCATGCGCATCGCAATCGCCTCCGACCATGCCGCCGTGGAATTGAAAGCGGCACTGCGCGAATGGCTCCTCGAGCAGGGGCACGAGGTCGCCGACATGGGGACCGAGACTGCCGAGAGCGTGGATTATCCCGACTTCGGCTACGATCTCGCGGCGGTGGTCGCCGAAGGGACCGCCGAGTTCGGCGTGGCGCTGTGCGGCAGCGGCATCGGGATCTCCATGGCGGTGAACCGCAATCCTCGCGTCCGCTGCGCGCTGGTCTCGGAGCCGCTCTCCGCGGCGCTCGCGCGCGAGCACAACGATGCCAATGTCATTGCCCTGGGGGCGCGGCTCACGGGGCCGGACATGGCGCGCGCCTGCCTCGCCGCTTTTCTCTCCACCCCGTTCGCCGGCGGCCGCCATCGGCGCCGCGTCGACAAGCTCGGCTCTCCGCCCCATTCCATCGACAGGATCCTGCCCCACCAATGACTCCCGCCGCCGCCAACGACGCCGCCCCTAGCGACCGCTTCTGGACCGACACGCTTGAGGCGGCCGATCCCGAAGTTTTCGGCGCGGTCCGCAATGAGCTCAAGCGCCAACAGGACAAGATCGAGCTGATCGCATCCGAAAACCTCGCCAGCCGCGCGGTGCTCGAGGCGGCAGGAACCATCTTCACCAACAAATACGCCGAGGGCTATCCCGGCAAACGCTATTACGGCGGGTGCGAGAACGCCGACGTGATCGAAACCTTGGCGATCGAGCGCGCCAAGACGCTGTTCAACTGCAACTTCGCGAACGTTCAGCCCAACAGCGGCAGCCAGATGAACCAGGCCGTGTTCCTCGCGCTGCTCCAGCCGGGCGATACCTTCATGGGTCTCGATCTCAATTCGGGGGGGCATCTCACGCACGGCAGCCCCGTCAACATGAGCGGCAAGTGGTTCAACCCGGTCAGCTACGGCGTCCGGCGCGAGGACGAGCTGATCGACATGGACGAGGTGATGGCAACCGCGAAGGCCGAGCGGCCCAAACTCATCATCGCCGGCGGCACGGCATACTCGCGTGTGTGGGACTGGGCCGCCTTCCGCCGAGTCGCGGATGAGGTCGGCGCCTACCTGATGGTCGACATGAGCCACATTTCGGGTCTGGTCGCGGGCGGGGCGCATCCCTCCCCCTTCGGCCACGCGCATGTGGTTACCACAACGACGCACAAGAGCCTGCGCGGCCCGCGATCGGGTGTGATCCTGTGGGATGACGAGGCGCTGACCAAGCCGCTCAACATGGCGGTCTTCCCCGGCCTGCAGGGTGGACCCTTGATGCACATCGTTGCCGCCAAGGGAGTCGCCTTCCGGGAGGCGCTGCGGCCCGAATTCAAGCTTTATGCGCACCGCGTGGTGGAAAACGCGCGCGCGCTCGCGGCCAGCCTCGAGGAGAACGGGCTGCGCGTCGTCTCGGGCGGGACCGACAATCATCTCATGCTGGTCGATCTGTCCGGCCGAAACGGGCGCGGGGACGTGACCGGCAAGGACGCGGAAAAAGGTCTCGACCGCGCCTTTCTGACCACCAACAAGAACGGCATCCCCTACGACACGCGCAGCCCCTTCGTCACCAGCGGCGTCCGCCTCGGGAGCCCGGCGGGAACGACTCGCGGCTTTGGCGCAGGCGAGTTCCGCGCGATCGGGAAGCTGATTGCCGAGGTCGTCGAGGGGCTTGCCAGGAACGGCCCGGAGGGCGATGCGCAGGTCGAGGACCGCGTGCGCAGCCGGGTGGCCGAATTCTGCGCGCGCTTTCCTGTGTACCCCGGACTATGAGGAACTCGGTGTGATGGACGAACGTGATCCGCAAGGGCGCAACGACTGGGTCGAAAATGCCCGCAACGAGATCAAGGGCATGGCCAAGGGCGGGCTGGAGCACCCTTCGACGAAGCCCGTTCTGGCGGGCGCGGCGATCGGGGCCGTCGCCGGCATCCTGCTGCCGGTGGTATCCCTGCCGGTGGGCGCGATCGCCGGAGCCTGCTTTGCCTTCTTCAACAGGGTCAAGCGATAACCTTCTGAATGCGCTGCCCCTTCTGTGCTCATGATGACACCGGCGTCAAGGACAGCCGCCCCACTGAAGACAACGCCGCGATCCGAAGGCGGCGCCAATGCGGTCAGTGCGGGGCGCGCTTCACCACCTTCGAGCGTGTCCAGCTGCGCGAGGTGACGGTTGCCAAGTCCGACGGCAAGCGCGAGCCGTTCGACCGGAGCAAGCTCGAGCGTTCGCTGACGCTGGCCTGCCGCAAGCGCGGCGTGGCGCCCGACCGGATCGACCAGCTCGTCAGCGGCATCCAGCGCCAGGTCGAAACCGCGGGCGAACCGGAGGTTACGTCCCACCGGATCGGCGAGCTCGTGATGGAAGGTCTGCGGCAGACCGATCCCGTCGCCTACATCCGTTTTGCGAGCGTTTACCGTGATTTTTCCGAAGCGCGCGATTTCGAGGAATTTGCAAGCTCGGTGCAGGAACCGGGCGAGCAGTGACGAGAAAGCCCATAATCGTGCTCGTCCGTCCGCAACTGGGCGAGAACATCGGGAAGGCGGCGCGGGCGATGCTCAATTTCGGCCTTGCCGAACTGCGCCTGGTCGAACCCCGCGACGGCTGGCCCAATCCCTCGGCGGGCCCAGCCGCATCGGGTGCGGATAAGGTGCTCGAAATGGCCCGGGTCTTCGCCAGCACAGCGGAGGCGGTCGCCGATTGCGCGCATGTCTACGCCACCACGGTCAGGAAACGCGGTGTGTCCAAGCCGGTGTTCACGCCCGAAGCGGCGGCGCGCGAAATCCACGCCCGGCCCGGCCGCAGCGCCATTCTCTTCGGGCCCGAGAGATCCGGGCTGGAAACCAGCGATGTCGCGCTTGCCCGCGCTATCGTGACTGTGCCGATCAACCCCGAGTTCGGCTCGCTCAATCTGGCACAGGCAGTGATCCTGGTCGCCTATGAATGGTCGAAAGGCCAAGGCCTCGTCCAGCCTACCGAAGAGGCGCTGTTGCCGCCTGCCCCTCAGGCCGAGCTCGAAGCGCTGATCGCGCATCTCACCCGGCTCTTGACGCCCAGGGGCTACTTCCTGCCTGCAAGCCGCGCCGAGGCGACGCACACCACCTTGCGCACCATGCTCACCAAGCCGGGCTGGAACCATCTCGAAATCCGCACCCTGCGCGGCATGCTCAGCGCGCTGGAACGGACCGAGGAGCGTCTGCCGCGGTAACCCGGTCCCACTCGTCCAGTTCATGGGCGATCGAGGCTTCCACCAAACGTTCCCAGATCGCCGCCAGCGGCTCGGCCGGCAATCCGCGGGCCGCGGCATCAGCCCGCGCGTTGGCGATTACCGTGGCCTTGCGCGCCTCGTCGCGAACCTGCTCGCGCTTCGGTTTGATGCGGGCCGCCGCGCGCATATAGGCGAAGCGGCGGTCCAGAAGCGCCATCAGCGCACGGTCGGTGGCGTCCACCCCGGCGCGAACCTGGGTCATGGTGGCACAGTCGTCGGGCAAGCGGATGTCCGTCATGCGCGCCGCCCTGCCTCCGGAGCCGCGCGCTGTCGAGACTTGCCTTTGGCGTAGATGCTGCTAAGCGCGCGCCTCGCATTTGATCCCGCATCCCGGTGAAGCGGTGAATCGCGGCAGGCATTCGGGCCTGCCGGGCGATACCGGGTTGAACGGCCGCCGATGGGGCGGTCTGAGCGAAGCTAAGGATACGACGCATGTCGAAGCGCCAGAGCGCCAAGTACAAACTCGACCGCCGGATGGGCGAGAACATCTGGGGCCGCCCCAATTCCCCCGTCAACAAGCGCTCCTATGGGCCCGGCCAGCACGGCCAGCGCCGCAAGGGCAAGATGAGCGACTTCGGCCTGCAGCTTCGCGCCAAGCAGAAGCTCAAGGGATATTACGGCGATGTGACCGAAAAGCAGTTCAAGAGCACTTATCAGGAGGCGAGCCGCATGAAGGGCGACACTTCGCAGAACCTGATCGGCCTGCTCGAGCGGCGGCTGGACATGGTGGTCTACCGCGCCAAGTTCGCGCCGACGATTTTTGCCGCGCGCCAGCTCGTCAGCCACGGCCACGTCCGCGTCAACGGCGTCAAGTGCAACATCGCCAGCCGCCGGGTCAATGTCGGCGACGTGGTCAGCCTCGGCCTCAAGGCCAAGGACATGGCGCTGGTCATCGAAGCGCAGGGCCTCGCCGAGCGCGACATCCCCGACTACGTCTCGCCGGACGGCACCGACAAGATCACCTTTACCCGCGTTCCGCAGCTTGACGAGGTGCCCTACCCCGTCACCATGGAACCGAACCTGGTCGTCGAGTTCTACTCGCGCTAAACCGGGCAAGTCCGAACCAATGAGGGCGGTCCCACGGGCCGCCCTTTTTGTTGATTTTTATGCGCTTAGTTGATATTTGATAGGGAACTGACGCCTCGCGGACGCATTACCCGATCATCATGACGCAATACCGGTTTCGTACCTCGCAGCGCAGCGGGAAATGGTACAATTCGCTTGCCCAGGCCCAGCGCTTCGCCAACGCCATCGGGGCGGGCTTTCTCGATCCGGCGGGCAGCTTCATTGCCTACCGCGGGACGGTGCTGGAACTGCGGGAAAAGGGCTAGCGTCCCGCGAGATAATGGCGGCGGAAGTCGGCGGCGAAGGACGCGAATGTCCGCGCCGCAATCGCGTCGCGCATCGCCTGCATGAGTTGCTGATAAAAGGCGACGTTATGTTCGCTCAGCAACATTGCGCCGAGGATTTCGCCCGACCTGGTGAGGTGGTGGAGATAGGCCCGGCAGTAAGTGGCGCAGACCGGGCACGAGCAGCGATTGTCGAGCGGTTCGCCGTCTTCGGCGTGGCGGGCGTTGCGCAGGTTGAGCGGCCCGGACCAGGTAAAGGCCTGGCCGTTGCGGCCCGAGCGCGTGGGAAGGACGCAATCGAACAGATCCACCCCGCGCTCGACCGCGCCGATCAGATCGTCGGGCTTTCCCACGCCCATCAGATAGCGGGGCGCATCCTCTGGCAACATCGCGGGCGCGAAGTCGAGCGTGGCGAACATCGCCTCTTGCCCCTCGCCCACCGCCAGCCCGCCGATGGCGTAGCCGTCGAAGCCGATGTCGCGAAGGGCTTCGGCCGAGCGGCGGCGCAAGTTCTCGTCGAGCGCGCCTTGCTGGATGCCGAATAGGGCGGCGCGGCTGGCGTGGTCCGCGCCCGCGTCGAAGGCCTCGCGGCTACGCTTCGCCCAGCGCATGCTCATCTTCATGCTCATCTCGATCTCGGCCAGCGGCCGGTCGGCGCGCGGGCATTCGTCGAAAGCCATCACGATGTCGCTGCCAAGCAGGCGCTGGATCTCCATCGAGCGTTCGGGGGTAAGCAGATGTCGGCTGCCATCGATATGGCTGGCGAACTCCACCCCCTCCTCGGTCAGTTTGCGCAGGTCGGACAGGCTCATCACCTGATAGCCGCCACTGTCGGTCAGGATGGGGCGGTCCCAGTTCATGAACTTGTGCAACCCCCCGAGCCGCGCCACGCGCTCCGCGCCGGGCCGCAGCATCAGGTGATAGGTGTTACCGAGAATGATGTCGGCGCCTGTCGCGCGCACGGTCTCGGGCTTCATCGCCTTGACCGTCGCGGCTGTGCCGACCGGCATGAACGCAGGCGTTCGAATCGCACCGCGCCGCATGTCCACCACACCGGTGCGCGCGGCGCCGTCGGTGGCGGCGATGGTGAAGCGGAAACGCAGGCTCATGGCGCGGCGCGCCTAGCGTGTCAGGTCCGCAGGCGCCAGCCGGTGCGAAAGATCACCGCGATCACCCCCACGCATAACGCCAGGAACCCGAGCGTGATTGCGAGCGAGAACCCGAAGCTGACGTCGGCGGTGCCGTAGAACGCCCACCGCAATCCGCTGACGAGATAGACGATGGGGTTGAACAGCGCGATCGAATCCCAGGGCGTGGGCAGCATGTCGATCGAGTAGAAGGTCCCGCCCAGAAAGGTCAGCGGGGTGAGGAAGAGCATCGGGATGATGCCCAGCTTCTCGAACCCGTCGGCCCAGATGCCCAGGATGAAGCCGAACAGCGCGAAGGCAGCCGCGACCAGCACGATATAGACGAGCGCGATAAACGGGTGGGCGATCGAGTAATCGACGAACAGCCGGGCCGTCAAAAGGATGATCGCGGCCAGAATGAGGCTCTTGACCGCCGCCGCCCCAACAAAGCCGATCAGCGTCTCGGCAGTTCCCACCGGTGCGGAAAGCAGCTCGTAGATCGTGCCGGTGAAGCGTGGCATGTAGATGCCGAAGCTGGCGTTGCTGGTGGTTTCGGCGAGCAGCGTGAGCATCAGCAGGCCCGGGATGATGAAAGCGGAATAAGCGACTCCTCCCAGGTCCGGCATCCGCCCGCCGATCGCCGCGCCGAAGACGATGAAATAGAGCGAGGTCGTCAGCACCGGCGCGAGCACCGACTGGAACGCGGTGCGCAGGAAGCGGTTCAGCTCGCGCGTAAAGATCGACCAGGCGCCGCGTGCGTTGAAATGGGTGGCCGCGCTCATGACGCCTCCTCCTCACGCTCAAGCAGGCCCACGAAGATGTCCTCGAGGCTGCTTTCGCGAACATCTATTCCGGTGTAGTCGATGCCCGCGCCAATCAGCGCCTTGGTGATCTGCGCCACTTCGGCCTTGCCCCTGCCCGTTCCGTCGCCGCCGCGGTAGCGAAGCGAAGCGCCTCCCTTCTCCAGTTCTACGGGGAATTCGGCAAGTGCGGGGGGTAACGCAAAGAGCGGGTCGGCAAGAGATATGACCGCCTCGGTACGGCCGAGTCGGGCCATCATCTCGCTCTTTTCGTCGACCATCAATAGCCGCCCCTTGTCGATGATGCCGACCCGATCGGCCATTTCCTCGGCTTCCTCGATATAATGAGTGGTCAGGATCACCGTGACGCCCTTGGCGCGCAAATCGCCGATCTGGCGCCACATGTCCTTGCGCAGCTCGACATCGACACCCGCGGTGGGCTCGTCGAGGAACAGCAGTTCGGGCTCGTGCGCCAGCGCCTTGGCGATCAGCACGCGGCGCTTCATCCCGCCCGAAAGGTTGCGAATCTGCTCGTCCTTCTTGCCCCACAGGCTGAGCGAGCGCAAAATCTCCTCGATCCGCTCGGATGAGGGGGCGAGGCCGAACAGACCGCGCGAATAGCTGACCGCGCGCGCGACGGGTTCGAACATGTCGGTCGCCATTTCCTGGGGCACCAGGCCGATGCGGCGGCGCGGAGCGCGCCAGTCGTGAGCGAGATCGTGCCCGAAGGCGCGCATCGTCCCGCCGGTCGGCCGGACCAGACCGCAGACCGCGCCGATCAGCGTGGTCTTGCCGGCTCCATTGGGCCCCAGCAGCGCGAAAATCTCGCCCTTGCGAATCGTCAGGTTGACTTCGTCCAACGCCTTGAGGCCGCCGGGATAGATTTTGCTGAGGCCCTCGATCTCGAGGATAGGTTCGGACATGCCACGCGCCTAAGGCAGCAGCAGCGACGAGTCACCATAGGAATAGAAGCGATAGTTCCGCGCGATCGCGTGAGCATAGGCCGCCAGCATCCGCTCGCGCCCGATCAGCGCCGAGACCAGCATGAACAGCGTCGAGCGCGGCAAGTGGAAATTGGTCATGAGTCCGTCGGTCGCGCGGAAGGAATAGCCCGGGGTGATGAAGATCGCGGTATCGCCCGCGAAGGGCCGGATCGTCCCGTCCTCGTCGGCCGCGCTTTCGAGCAGGCGCAGGCTGGTCGTTCCCACCGCGATGACCCGGCCGCCCCCCGCGCGCACCGCGTTGAGGCGCGCGGCCACCTCCGGCTCGATGCGGCCCCATTCGCTGTGCATCGCGTGGTCGGCAGTGTCGGCGGCCTTTACCGGCAGGAAGGTGCCGGCTCCGACATGCAGCGTCAGCGTCTCGCGGCCGATCCCCGCCTCGTCGAGCGCGGCGATCAGGGCGGGGGTGAAGTGGAGCGCCGCTGTGGGCGCGGCCACGGCGCCATCTTCGGCTGCGAACATCGTCTGGTAATCGCTCCGGTCGCGCGTGTCGACGGCGCGCCGCTGCGCGATATAGGGCGGAAGCGGCATTGTGCCGGCGCGCCGGAGAAGGATCTCGACCGGCTCCTCGCCCAGGAAGTCCAGAGTCCAGCTTCCATCGGCATGGCGCTCTTGGGCAAGCGCAGTCACGCTGTGACCGAAATCTATCGCTTCGCCCGCGCGCAGCCGCTTGCCGTTGCGGACGAAGGCCTTCCAGCGACGCAGGCCGATGCGCTTGTGGAGCGTGGCGCCGATCCGTGCCCCGGTCGAAGCAGAGCCACGCCTTCCTTCGAGCTGGGCGGGGATTACGCGGGTGTCGTTGAAGACCAGCACATCACCCCGTCGCAGCAGGCGCGGCAGATCGCAAACCCCCGCGTCCTCGAACGCTCCCTCTCGCCGGACGACGAGCATCCGCGCGGCATCGCGCGGGCTTGCCGGGCGCAAGGCGATCCGCTCCGGCGGGAGGTGGAAATCGAAGAGGTCGACGCGCAAGTGAACTCCGATTCCCGGCGCGGGAGGACACCTCGGGCGGCCTCGCGCGCGATTGCCTGAGGCCTCCCGCCATCGCGGGGAGTCAGCGAGGCGTCAATTCCCGATCGGCTTGTTCAGATCGTCCGCCGAGATCGCCGGGGCGCTGGGCCGGATGCCCGCCGGCGGCGGCTTGTTTTCGCTCGCCAGCGAAGCCTGGAGGATTCGTGTCGGGTTCTCGGGCGGCTCTCCGCGTTGGATAGCATCGACCGCAGCCATGTTGTCGATCACTCGCCCGAAAACGGTGTATTTCTTGTCGAGGCTGAAGCGCGGGTAGAAGACGATGAAGAACTGGCTGTTGGCGCTGTCATCGGTCGCGGCGCGCGCCATCGAGACCGTCCCGCGTAAATGCGGCTGCGGGTTGAATTCCGCCTTCAGGTCCGGCAGCGAAGAGCCGCCCTGCCCCGTCGCGGTGGGATCGCCGGTCTGCGCCATGAAACCGTCGATCACGCGGTGGAACACGACATTGTTGTAAAAGCCCTGGCTCGTCAGCGTCTTGACGCGCGCGACATGCTCGGGCGCCCACTGCGGCATCAACCGGATCGCAACCCGCTGACCGTTCGACAGATCGAGCAGGAGGATGTTCTCCCGGTCCTGCGTGAGATCGTAATTGAGCGGGGCATAGACCCCCTGCGCGGCGGCATCGGCAGGCGCCGCCGCCTCGGCAGCGGCGTCCTTGCGCTTTCCCAATGCATGGACGGGCGCGGCAACCAGCGCCACCAGGGTAACAAGCAGTAAAGGGGCCTTGCGCATTTAAGATCCGTTGATTGGGGGCGGGACGGAGATTGCGCGCCGTCTAGCACGCCGCGCTGTCGGCGCAATGAATAGCTCAGCCTTCGCCCTTGCGGCCGATCTCCTCCACGCGCGCGACCACATCGGCGCAGACCGCGCGGCTGACGAAGGGCGAGACGTCACCCCCGTAGACTGCAATTTCCTTGACCAGCTTGCTGGCAATCGGCTGGAGCGAGACGTCGGCCATCAGGAACACGGTCTCGATCTCGGAATCGATCTGCTGATTCATTCCCGCCATCTGGTATTCGTACTCGAAGTCCGCGACCGCGCGCAGGCCGCGTACGATCACCTGTGCGTTCTGCGCTCGCGCGAACTTCATCAGCAGCGCGTCAAATCCCACGACCTCGACATTGCCGAGACCCATCCCCATTACCTCACGCCTAGTCATGGCCAGACGCTCCGCGGTGGTGAACATTGGCTCCTTGCTGGGATTGGTCGTGACCCCCACCATCAGCCGGTCGACCAGCTTGCTGCCCCGCCGGATAATGTCCGCATGGCCCAGCGTGATGGGGTCGAAGGTGCCGGGATAGACCCCGATCCGGATCGCGCTCAACGGTCCCGCTCCACGATATAGCGCGCAAGCGCCTGAAGCAGGCGCGCCTCCTCTCCAAACCCCGCCAGATGCCCTGCGGCCTGGTCAACGAGCATGCGCGCCTGATCGCGGGCCTTGGCGGCGCCCATGAGCGTGACGAAGGTGGCCTTGCCTTGCCGGGCATCCTTGCGCAGCGCCTTGCCCGCGAGCGCGGCGTCACCCTCCACATCGAGGAGATCGTCCGCGATCTGGAAAGCGAGCCCGATGTCGCGCGCATAGGCTCGTAGCGGACCGCGCCCTTCGGGCGGAAGACGGCCCAGAATCGCACCCATTTCGACACTGGCGGCGAGCAGCGCCCCGGTCTTCAATTGCTGGAGCCTGGTGACCTGCTGGAGATCCGACGCGACCTCGCCCGCCATCATGTCCATCATCTGGCCGCCTGCCATCCCGTCATGCCCGCTTGCCCGCGCAAGGCATCCGACCAGTTCGGCACGGACGAAGGGATCGGTGCTGGTATCGGGCTGAGTCAGAATGTCGAAGGCGAGCGCGTGGAGAGCGTCGCCGGCGAGCACCGCAGTGGCTTCGTCGAACGCCTTGTGCACCGTTGGTTTGCCGTGGCGCAGATCGTCGTCGTCCATGCAGGGAAGATCGTCGTGAATGAGCGAGTAGCAATGGATGGCCTCAACCGCGCAGGCGGCGTTGATGGCGGGCACGCGTCCCACCCCGAACAGCTCGGCGGTCGCCGTCAGGAGCAGCGGGCGGACTCGCTTGCCCCCGCCGATCGCGGCGTGACGCATCGCTTCGACAAGCCGCGCGCGGCTGTCCTGCGGCACGGGGAGGAAGGCATCGAAGGCGCTGTCGATGTGTGCCTGGATGCGGGCGAACTCGGCGGTCAGCAGATCGTCGGCGATCCTCAGCGCCACCTTGCTCATGCCTCGCCGTCGAAGGGAACAGATCCGCTGGGCTTGCCGTCCGCCCCCTGGACGATTCTCTCGATCCGCGCCTGCGCCGCATCGAGCCGCGCCTGACAATGGGCGCGCAATTTCTCGCCGCGCTCATAGAGCGCAATGCTCTCGTCGAGGGTCGCCTCCCCGCCCTCCAAGCGGCGGACCACCTGCTCGAGAGTGCGCAACGCCTCCTCGAAAGTCAGGCCGCCGATGTCGCGCTCCTCTCCTGCCTCTTCCTCCTGCGTCATAAATCCGGCTTGGACCATTGGCGGGAACGAGGTCAAGCCACACGCGCGCAGAAAGCCCCCATATCGCTTTCGACGTAAGCCGAGATACCAGAGCAACGCCCGATCCTCTGCCCTGGGCGTTGCTCACCCTCGGCTTCGGCCTCCTCGGCGGCACGATGCCCAGGCGGGCACGGTAAGTCGCGCCGCCACCCGATCTCGGCCAAAAAGCGCCTCAAGAGGGTGCGCCAGCGCGAGCGCCGCTCTCTTTTGCAAAGATCGCTATTGCCGTAGGCACACGGCGGAGTATCGAAGCGCGTGTACATTGGCCATTTCGCCCCTGCCTTCGCCGCCAGCGCCGCGTCGCCCCATGCGCCCAGGCTCGGCACGTTGTTCGTCGCCGCACAGTTCGTCGATCTCGCCTTCTTCGCCTTCGTGATCGGGGGGATCGAGCACCTGCGCGTGGTGCCGGGCATCACCGCGATGAACTCCATGGATCTTTACCACATGCCCTATACGCACAGCTTGCTGGGGGCGGCGCTGTGGGCTGTAGGCCTGGGGCTGGTCGTCTGGGGTCTGCTGCGCAGCCTTGCGGGGGGAATCTGGGCCGCGTTCGTGGTGCTCTCGCACTGGTTCATCGACCTGCTGGTTCACCGACCCGATCTGACGCTGGCGGGCGCGCCGCCCAGGCTCGGGCTCGGCTTGTGGGATCACCGCCTCGCGGCCGTCCCGCTCGAGCTTGGGCTGACTGGCGCGGCTTTCTGGTTCTATCTCAGGCGGACTCGCGGGCCGGTGGGACCGCCCCTGGTCCTGCTCGCCGTCATGCTGTTGTTCCAGGCAGTCAACTGGTTCGGCCCGCAGCCGAGGGAATACAGCCTCGCCCTGCCGCTGACGGCGCTGCTTTCTTATGCGGTGCTCATCGCGCTCGCGCGCTGGGTGGGGACAACGCGTCGCCACCACCATGCCGCGGGACTGGCGATGGCGCGTCCTCGCCGCTAAGCGGCGCGCCATGTCCCCGAACACGCCCACGGTCACCGCCGAAATCGTCGCCCAGCATGGCCTCAGCGCCGAGGAGTACGACCGAGTGCTCCAAGCGCTTGGCCGCGAACCCAATCTGGTCGAGTTGGGCATCTTCTCGGTCATGTGGTCCGAGCATTGCAGCTACAAGAGCTCGCGGCTGCACCTCAAGAAGCTGCCGACCGAGGCGCCGTGGGTAATCTGTGGCCCCGGCGAGAACGCAGGCGTGATCGACATCGGCCCGGGCCCCGAAGGAAAACCGCAGGCCGCGATCTTCAAGATGGAGAGCCACAACCACCCCAGCTACATCGAGCCCTACCAGGGCGCGGCGACGGGCGTGGGCGGCATCCTGCGCGACGTCTTTACCATGGGCGCACGTCCGATCGCCAACGCCAATGCGCTGCGCTTCGGGCGGCCCGAGCATCCGAAAATGCAGCACCTGGTCAAGGGCGTGGTCGCGGGTATCGGCGGTTACGGCAACTGCGTTGGCGTGCCGACCGTGGCGGGCGAGACCAATTTCCACCCCGCATACGACGGCAACATCCTGGTCAACGCGATGACCGTGGGCGTCGCGGATGCCGACAAGATCTTCTATTCGGCGGCGACGGGCGTGGGCAATCCCATCGTCTATGTCGGCAGCAAGACCGGGCGCGATGGCATCCATGGCGCAACCATGGCCAGCACCGATTTCGCCGAGGATTCGGAGGCCAAGCGGCCGACGGTGCAGGTCGGCGATCCCTTTACCGAGAAGCTGCTCATCGAAGCCTGTCTCGAGCTGATGGCGACCGACGCCATTGTCGCGATCCAGGATATGGGCGCGGCCGGCCTGACCTCGTCCAGCGTCGAGATGGCGACCAATGGCAAGGCCGGCATCCGCTTGGTGATGGACCACGTCCCCTGCCGCGAGGAGGGGATGACGCCCTATGAGATGATGTTGAGCGAGAGCCAGGAGCGGATGCTCATGGTGCTGAAGCCCGGCAAGGAGCCGATGGCCGAGGCGATCTTCCGCAAATGGGAACTGAACTTTGCAGTGATCGGTGAAGTGACCGATACCGGCCACATGGTGCTCGAATGGCATGGCGAGGTGGTGTGCGACATCCCGCTCGGGCCGCTCGCTGCCGATGCCCCTCTCTACAACCGGCCCTATCTCTCCAAGGAGGATTACAAGGCCTGGGCGCAGGTCAGGCCGCTGGGTGACATTCCCGAGTGCACCGATTTCGGCGCCGATCTGCTCAAGCTGATGGCCAGCCCCGCGCTTGCCACCAAGCGGTGGATCTGGGAGCAATACGACCGCCAGGTTGGCGGCGACACGCTCCAGACCGGCGGCGATGCCGGCGTGGTCCGCGTTCACGGCACCAGGAAGGCGCTGGCGATCACCACCGACTGCACCCCGCGCTACGTCTATGCCGATCCCTATGAGGGCGGGAAACAGGCCGTGGCCGAGGCCTACCGCAACCTCTGCGCGGTCGGCGCGCGGCCGCTCGCGGTGACCAACTGCCTCAACTTCGGCAATCCCCAGCGCCCCGAGATCATGGCGCAACTGGTGCACGCGCTCGAAGGCATGGGGGACGCCTGCCGCGCGCTCGACTTCCCGATCGTGAGCGGCAACGTCAGCCTCTACAACGAGAGCAAGGCGACCGGCGGCGGCAGTGCGATTCTCCCGACGCCGGCGATTGGGGGCGTGGGGCTGATCGACGACTACAACAAGTCGGTCGGGATCCAATTCGATGCCGGACAGGACCTGGTCTTAATCGGCGATACCGCATGGCCGGACTACCTTGGTCAGTCGCTTTGGCTAAGCATCATTCACGGGCGGAGCGACGGATTGCCGCCCGGCGTCGATCTCGTGGCAGAAAGGCGCAATGGCGAGCTGATCCGAAAGCTCATCCAAGCCGGACTTGTGTCGGCCGTTCACGATGTCAGCGACGGCGGAACGCTGGTGGCGCTTGCAGAAATGGCGCTTGCCAGCGATTGCGGCGTCGAGCTCACATGGGACTTGAGAGACGCCGAAGTTTGGTTCGGAGAATATCAGAGCTGTTACATCGTTGCGGGCGACTTCAATGACATCTCAGATTTCAAGACTGACCCCGAGATTTTGCTGAAGCCTTTGGGCCGCACCGGCGGCGACGTTCTCGACATTTTCGGATCGAGGCTTACGCTCGCCGACCTGCGCGCCGCCAACGAGCGCTTCTTCCGCGAGTGGATGGAAGCATAGGCGCAGCGCTCCCGATAGCCGAGCCCGCGTGGCTGCCAGCCCCACCAAAGGGCAGGTCGTTACTCCGCCGCCGCCTTCGCGCGGCGCGGCCTGACGGTGGGCTGCGCGCTGGGTGGCTGCTTGGCAAGCATCGGCTTGAGATAGCCGCCGGTGAAGCTGCCCTTCACCTGCGCCACAGCCTCGGGCGTTCCCTCAGCCACGACTTCGCCGCCGCGCACCCCGCCCTCGGGGCCGAGGTCGAGCACCCAGTCGGCGGTCTTGATCACGTCGAGGTTGTGCTCGATCACCACGACCGAATTGCCTTGGTCCACCAGCCGCTGGAGCACTTCCAATAACTTGCGCACGTCCTCGAAATGCAGCCCGGTGGTCGGCTCGTCGAGGATGTAGAGCGTCTGACCGGTCGAGCGCCGCGACAGTTCCTTCGCCAGCTTCACCCGCTGCGCCTCGCCCCCGCTCAGCGTGGTCGCCTGCTGGCCGACCTTGACGTAACCGAGCCCGACCTCGTTGAGCATGTGCATCTTGTCGCAGATGGGAGGGACGGCCTTGAAGAACCCCTCCGCGTCCTCGATCGTCATGTCGAGCACGTCGGCGATGGAATGTCCCTTGAACTTCACCTCGAGCGTTTCGCGGTTGTAGCGGCGGCCGTGGCATTCCTCGCAGGTGACGTAGACGTCGGGGAGGAAGTGCATCTCGATCTTGATCAGTCCGTCGCCGTGGCACGCCTCGCATCGCCCGCCCTTGACGTTGAACGAAAAGCGGCCGGGCTTGTAGCCGCGCTCGGCGCTCTCGGGCAGACCGGCAAACCAGTCGCGGATCTGGGTAAAGGCCCCTGTGTAGGTGGCGGGGTTAGAGCGCGGCGTCCGGCCGATCGGCGACTGATCGATCTCGATCACCTTGTCGCAATATTCGAGGCCGGTCACCTTGTCGTGCGGCCCAGCGATGATCCTCGCGCCGTTTAAGTGCCTCGCCGCGGCGGCATAGAGCGTGTCGATGGTGAAGCTCGACTTGCCGCTGCCCGAGACTCCGGTGACGCAAGTGAAGGTGCCGAGCGGGATGCTGGCGGTGACGCGGCGCAGATTGTTCGCCCGCGCACCGTGGACGGTGAGCTTGTGGCCGTTGCCCTTGCGGCGCGTGACCGGAATGGGAATCGCGCGGGTGCCGTTGAGATAGGCGGCAGTGAGGCTGCGCCTGGACTTCAGCACCTCCTCGAGCGTGCCCTGCGCCACCACCTCGCCGCCGTGGACGCCCGCGCCGGGCCCCAGGTCGACAAGGTGATCGGCCGCCCTGATTGCGTCTTCGTCATGCTCGACCACGATCACTGTGTTGCCGAGATCGCGCAGGCGCTTCAATGTCTCGAGCAGTCGGTCGTTGTCGCGCTGGTGGAGGCCGATCGAGGGCTCGTCGAGGACGTAGAGCACTCCGCTCAGTCCGCTGCCGATCTGGCTGGCGAGGCGGATTCGCTGGCTCTCGCCGCCTGAGAGGGTGCCGCTGGTGCGGTCGAGGTTGAGGTAATCGAGCCCGACGTTGTCGAGGAAGCCGAGCCGCTCGTTGATCTCCTTGAGGATGGCACGCGCGATCTGGTTCTGCGTGTCGGTGAGCTGTTCAGGCAGCGCGAGGAACCACTCCTTCGCCGCGTTGACGCTCATCGCGGTGGGCGCGGCGATATCCGTCATCGCGACCTTCACGCTCAGCGCCTTTTCGTTGAGGCGCTTGCCGTGGCATGCCTCGCAGGCCTGCGCGGTCTGATATTTGCCCAGCTCCTCGCGCATCCACGCGCTCTCGGTCTGGAGCATGCGGCGGTTCAAATTGCCGATCACCCCCTCGAACGCCTTCGAGACGGTGTATTCCTTGCGCCCGTCCTTGAAGGTCAGCGGGACCCGCCGCCCGCGGGTGCCGTGGAGGATGACCGAGCGCGCCTCCTCGCTCAGCTCCTGCCACGGGGTGTCTAGGCTGAAGCCGTATTCCCTGGCGAGGCTGGCGAGGACCTGCATGTAATAGGGGCTGGGCGGATTACTCTTCGCCCACGGCACTACCGCGCCCCTTTTCAGGCTCAGTGCCTCGTTCGGCACCACGAGCTGCGGATCGAACAGCAGCTTCTCGCCGAGGCCATCGCAGGTGGCGCAGGCGCCCTGCGGCGCGTTGAAGCTGAACAGCCGGGGCTCGATGTCCTCCAAGGTGAAGCCGCTGACCGGGCACGCGAACTTTTCGCTGAACACGATGCGGTTAGGCGGCAAGCCCGCGCCCTTCATCTTGCCACCTGCGTCACTCTCCTGCGTCCCAGCGAAGGCTGGGACCTCATTCGAAGGAGCGCCATCCCGAGGGAGGTCCCCGCCTTCGCGGGGACTCAGTTCTTTGCTGCTGAGTTCGGCGAGGGTCCCATCCGCCAGATCCACATAAGCCAGCCCCTCGGCAAGCTTCAGCGCCTGCTCGAAGCTGTCGGCGAGCCTCGTCTCCAGCCCCGGCTTCACCACGATCCGGTCGACCACCACCTCGATGTCGTGCTTCAGCTTCTTGTCCAGCGCGGGCGCTTCCTCGATCGGGTAGAACGCGCCGTCGATTCGCACACGGGTGAAGCCGGCCTTCTGCCATTCGGCCAGCTCGCGCCGGTATTCCCCTTTGCGCCCCCGTACCACCGGAGCGAGCAGATAGGCGCGCATCCCCTCGGGCAGCGCCATCACCCGGTCGACCATGGCGCTCACCGACTGCGCCTCGATCGGCAGGCCGGTGGCGGGGCTGTAGGGGATGCCCACGCGCGCCCACAGGAGGCGCATGTAGTCGTAGATCTCGGTCACGGTAGCCACGGTCGAGCGCGGGTTGCGGCTGGTGGTCTTCTGCTCAATGCTGATCGCAGGGGAAAGCCCGTCGATATGCTCGACATCGGGCTTCTGCATCATCTCGAGGAACTGGCGCGCATAGGCGCTCAACGATTCAACGTAGCGCCGCTGCCCCTCGGCATAGATGGTGTCGAAAGCGAGACTCGACTTGCCGCTGCCCGAAAGTCCGGTGATCACGATCAGGCTGTCGCGTGGCAGATCGATGTCGATCCCCTTGAGATTATGCTCGCGCGCACCGCGGACTTTAATGTGGGTCAACATTCGGAACACCTCTGTTGACGGATTTGGGCCAGGAGCATGAAAGAGGCGTGTTCCGGTTTCGTTCGGGCAAGTCAAGGGGCGGGCAACCGCGCTCCCCGGCGAACGCGCGATGTGGGGGCACGGGCCCGAATTGCAACTTGGCAAGCGATCGCGATCCCCGGCATGGCGAAGTGACTGCCCGACGAGAAAGCCAGTCAGCTCCGCTTCAAATTCGCAGGAAATTCGGCGCCCGAGGAGCGTCGCCTGGCAGCTTAACCCATCCCGTTCAGCCGCGGTTAGGTATGGCCGGGGCAGACCCCTGCGTGGTGGGATCGGGACAACCGGGGCCCCTGTTGATGCAGGTGGCTCCATCAAGGGGAGGGTCGCCCTCATGAAAGTCAAACTTTTCGCCGGCGCGCTCGTGCTCGGCCTCGCCGCGGTTTCGTCCGCCGCCTACGCCGATGATCCCAACGATCCGTCGATGCGCAATCCCGCAAACCGCGCGCGCGACAAGGCGATCATCCGCCAGCTCAACCTCGACCAGGCCGCCTATGTCAGGGCGCGCGACGCGCGGCAGGCGGCGGGCTGGCGCGCCTATAAGGCGTACCCATCGCAACAGGTGGCCTACGAGCGCCGCATGGCCGAATGGCGGCGCGCGGTGCGGATGTGCGAAAGCGGGCGCCACGAATACTGCGCGCGTTGAGGCACCCGGACCGGCGGTCTTGAGCCAGATGACATGAGGTTGCTCCACCTCATGGCCGCGCGGCGCACCGGCCTGCGGCGCGAGGGTCGCGGGCTCCTGCCGCATATCACGCTGGCCCGGCTCAACGCCGCAGGCGCGACGGCGGCGCCGTTTCTGACGGCGCACGGGACTCTGGCAAGCGAACCCTCGCCGGTCCTCGCCTTCGACCTCATCGAGAGCACGCTCACCCCCGCCGGAGCGCAATACGAAACCGCGCGGCGTTATTGCCTCGATGCACGATGGCGCTTGCCAAATCGGATCATCCCCGGTTCACGCGCGTTGGGTTCGAAAATATCCCAAGCCATCACTCGCCCGCGCCCGATTCGCCCGAATCCGCGCAGCCACGACCACATTTCTGGAGAGATGCATGAAGACCTCCCTGCTTGCCGCCACCGCGCTGGCTTCGTTCGGCCTCGCCGGCTGCGCCACCGTCCCGGCCGAGCGCTTGGCCACGGCGGGCCCGGGCTCTGTCGGGCCCGCCCCGGCCGTGCCCGCCATTCCCGAGGCGACCGGTTACTTCGCGGCCGATTCCACGCTTCCCTTTCACGCGCCCGACTTCACCCGCATTGCGGAGGCCGACTATGTTCCGGCCTTCGAGCAGGGCATGGCGATCCAGCGCGCCGAGGTTGCCGCGATTACCGCCAATCCCGCGGCTCCCACCTTTGAGAACACCATCGTCGCGCTCGAGAAGTCGGGCCGTGTGCTCGGCCGCGTCAGTCGGGTGTTTTTTGCGCTGACGGGCGCCAACACGACCGATGCGCTCGACGCGATCGACGAAGCGATGAGCCCGCGGCTCTCCGCGCACAGCGACGCGATCAACCTGGATCCAGTGTTGTTCGCGCGCGTCCAGGCAGTGTACGATCAACGCCCCAGCCTCGCGCTTTCGCCCGAGGACGCGCGGCTCCTCGAGCGGACCTATGAGGAGATGGTCCACGCCGGCGCCAAGCTGACCCCCGAGCAGCGCGAGCGCGTCAAATCGATCAACACCGAGCTTTCGACGCTGACCACCCAATTCGGGCAGACTGTGCGCGAGGCGACCGTCGCCGGGGCAGTGATCGTCGCCGACAAGGCCGAGCTGAAGGGTCTGAGCGAGGACGAGATCGCCGCCGCCGCCAAGCTCGCCGCCGACAAGGGGCAGCCGGGCAAATGGGCGATCGCGCTTCAGAATACCACGCAGCAGCCGCTCCTCCCCAGCCTGGAAAACCGCGCGCTGCGCGAGCGCATCTTCAACGCCAGCATCCACCGCGCCGACGGGCGCATGCCCTCGGGCGACACCCGCGCGCTGATTGCGCGAATCGTCGCACTGCGCGCCGAGAAGGCGGGGCTGTTCGGCAATCCTGACTGGGCGAGCTATGCGATGTGGGACCGGATGGCCAAGACGCCCAGAACCGCGCTCGATTTCATGAACCGGATGGTGCCCGCGCTCGCGGCCACGCAGCGCAGCGACGCCGCCGCCATCAACGCGCAGATCAAGGCCGAAGGCGGCAGATTCACCGTCAAGCCGTGGGACTGGTACCGCTATGCCAACAAGGTCAAGGCCGCGCGCTACCAGCTCGATGAGAGCAAGGTCACCGAATATTTCCGGCTCGATCGCGTCCTCGAAGACGGGGTGTTCTACGCCGCGAACCAGCTCTACGGCCTCAGCTTCAAGAAGCGCACCGACCTGCCGGTCTATCACCCCGATGTGACCACCTACACGGTGTTCGACCGCGACGGCAGCGAGCTCGGGCTGTTCTACTTCGATCCCTTCCAGCGTCCCTCGAAGCGCGGCGGGGCGTGGATGAGCAACTTCGTCGAGCAGAGCCATCTGTGGGGCACGAAGCCGGTGATCTACAATGTGCTCAACATTTCCAAGGCCGCGGAGGGCGCGCCGCAGCTCGCCACCTTCGACGATGTGAACACCATGTTCCACGAATTCGGCCACGCGCTGCACGGCTTCTTCGCCGACCAGAAATACGAGACGCTCTCGGGCACCGCGACGGCGCGCGATTTCGTCGAATATCCGAGCCAGGTCAACGAGATGTGGGCGACCGATCCCAAGGTGCTGGCGAATTACGCCAAGCACTACAAGACGGGCGCGACGATCCCCAAGGAGATGATCGACAAGATCGAGGCGGCGGGCAAGTTCAACCAGGGCTATGATTTCGGCGAGACGGTCGAGGCGGCGCTGCTCGACATGAAGTGGCACGCGCTGTCGCCCGCCGCCGCGGCGGCGATCGACACCCCGGCCGAGGTCGACGCCTTCGAAGCCAAGGCGCTGGGCGAAACCGGGCTCGAGATCGGGCTCGTCCCGCCGCGCTACCGCTCGACCTATTTCAACCACATCTTCAGCGATCCGGAGGGCTATTCCTCGGGATATTACAGTTATCTGTGGACCCAGATGCTCGACCATGACAGCCGCAAGTGGTTCCGCGACAACGGCGGGCTGGCACGCAAGAACGGCGACCATTACCGCGCCACCGTGCTCAGCCGCGGCGGGACCATGGACTATTCCGAGATGTACCGGAATTTCGCGGGCCGCGCCCCCGACATCCAGCCGCTGCTCGAAGCGCGCGGGCTGACCGGGGGAATGGCGGCGCCAGATACATCTGCCGACGACGGTGGGAATGCCAGGCGGACTACGACGTCTGCGGGGAAGCAGTAACCCCCCTGCGTCGCCCCGGGCTCGACCCGGGGCGGCGCGCCTTTTTCAGGCAGCGCCCAGCCAAAAGAAGCACCGGCCCGGATCAAGCCCGCACAGACGAAACAACGTGAGAGCCGGTTCTACCCCGCCACCAGCGCCCGCGCCCCAGGCTCCCCCAACCAGCGCGCCTGGACGCGCCAGACGCGCTCGATCACCGACCGGTCGAGCGCGTCTTCGCATCGGCCCTGCGCCGCCACGCGCCCGTTCGCGAGCACAACCGCGCGGTCGGCATGGTTCATCGCCAGCGCGAGGTCGTGCAGCACCAGCACCACCCCCGCCCCGGCCTCCGCGGCGCGGCGCAGATGCGCGAGCAGTGCGAGCTGGTGGGCGAGATCGAGCGCGGCGAGCGGCTCGTCGGCGAGAATCCACCGCGGCTCCCCCGCCAGCACCCGCGCCAGCAGCACGCGCGCGGTTTCCCCGCCCGAAAGCGCCTGCGCCCGCCGCCCTCCGAAACCGGTGAGGTCGAGCGCGCAGAGCGCGGCGTCCACGGCGTGGGCCTTCGTGTCGCCGTGCGGCATCCGGCCCAATTCCACCACTCGCCGCACGGGCACGTCCCAGGCGATCTGGGCCCGCTGCGGCAAATAGCCCACAGCCTGCCCGCGCGCGCGCGCCGGCATCGCGGCGAGCCGCGCTTCGCCAAGGCTGACATGGCCGCGTTCGGGTTCGATCAGTCCGGCCAGTGTTTCGAGCAGCGTCGATTTGCCCGCCCCGTTGGGGCCGCAAATGGCGGTGATCGTGCCTGGCTCGAGTGCGAGCGATACATCCGCGAGGCGGCCCGGAACCGTGAGGGCGTGCCCGGACAGGGTCACGGCATGCCGCCCAAAAGTCCGCGGCGCATCCTCAGCAGCAGCCACAGGAAGAATGGCGCGCCCAGCAGGCTCAAGACGATGCCGAGCCGCAGCTCCGTCATCAGCGGAAGGACGCGCACCACACTATCGGCCACCAGCACCAGCAGCGCCCCCGCGAGCGCGCTCGGTACGATGAGCTGCGAAGGGCGCCGGTCGGTCAGCGGACGGACCAGATGCGGCACGATCAGCCCGACGAATCCGATGATGCCCGCCACCGCCGTCACCGCGCCCACGGTCAGCCCCACCCCGCCGACCAGCAGCCACAGCAGGCGGCGCGGCTCCACCCCGAGCGAGCGCGCCACGGCTTCGCCGAGCGTAAGGGCGTCGAGCGAAGGCCCGGCGGCGCGAAGCAGGGCGAGGCCAGCCAGCACCAGCGGCGCGGCGATCCACACCTCGCGCCAGCCGCGGTCGGTCAGCGCCCCGTTGAGCCACGCGACGATGGTTTCCATCGCGAAGGCATTGGGCGCGAGGCTGATCGCAAGCGCGGTCAAGGCGCCGGCGAGGCTCGCCACCATCAGCCCCGCCAGCGTGAACAGCGCAATTCCGCCGGTCCGCCCCGCGATTGCCGCCAGCAACGCCATCGCGCCGCCCGCGCCGACGAGCGCGGAGAGGGGCAGCAGCCAGGCTGAAGCGGCATAGCCAAACCACAGCGCCCCCACCGCCCCCAGCGCCGCGCCCGGCGCGATTCCGAACAGCCCCGGATCGGCGAGCGGATTGCGCAGATACCCCTGCATCGCCGCCCCCGCTGCCCCCAGCCCCGCGCCCACGACCAGCGCCAGGATGCTGCGCGGAAGCCGAAGCTCGGCCAGGATCAGCGCGGCGTTGGGTGTGGTCCACGGATCGAGCCAGACCCGCCCCGCCAGGAGGGATAGCGGAAGGGCCACGGCGAGCAGAACAAGAAGGAGAGCGATGGGGCGCACTTACCCTGCGCCCCCACCCGTGCGGGCGGGGGCGATTTCCCGCAGCCGCGCCATGGCCGCCACGATGCTCGGCCCCCCGCAGTAGGTCAGCGCCGGATCGAAGCGCGCCACCGTCGTCCCGGCGAGGCGGGCCAGCAGCGGGTGCCGCTGCCCCGCCTCGCTGCCCGCCACCAGCAACACCCGCGGCGGATCGGCGGCAATGATTTCGAGCGGCAGATAATCGCCCTGCGCCATGCCGCGCCGCGCGGTGTAGCTGGCAAAGCCGGCGCGACTCAGCAACTCGCCGGCGAGCGTGCCCTTCCCGGGCACAATACCGCCCGCCTGCCACAGCGCCGCTTCGAATGGGGGCTCCCGCACAGGTAAGGCTGCGGCGGCGATCCGTGCCGCGAGCGCCTCGCCGCGCGCGGGATGGCCCGCGAGCGCGGCAAGCGCGCGGACTTGCGCCACGCTCTGGGCGACGGTCGCGGCGATGCCGAAAGTCTCGACGCGCATGCCGAGCCGCCCGAGCGCGGCGCGCGTCGCGGGAGCCATGAAACTCGAGCCGACGACGATGTCGGGCGCCAGCGCGGCGACTTCCTCCGCCGTTCCCCCGGTGGCGGGGAAGCCTCGCGCTTTGGCGGGCGCGAGCGAACTGGCCCGGGGGTCGTGGCTGTAATGCGAGATGGCCAGGATCTGCGCAGGGTCCGCCACCTCGGCGAGGATCGCGTCGGTGCATGGGTTGAGGCTGACGATGGTGGGATGGGCGCGCGGCCCGGGCGGCGGAGCGGAGGCACACCCGGCAAGAAGCGTCATGGTGATCGAAGCTACCAGCTTCCGCGCGAAGGCGGGGCCCTCGCGCGGCTTGGCGTCGACGAGCGCCGCCGCCGCCTTTGCGAGCGGGCGGGCCGACACTTTCGATGCGCGGCGAGAGGGGTTCACATCCGCCCCCTCACTCCCACAAACACGCCTCGCCCGGGCGAGGCATAGCCAGCGGCGGACTGATAGGCTCGATCGAAGACGTTCTCGACCCGGCCGAACAGCTCGATCCCGTCCAGCATTTCGACGGCCGCGCGCAGGTCGAGCAGCTCATAGCCGTCCAGCCGCACGCTGTTCGCCGCATCGTCGAAGCTGGGGCCCACGAGCCGCAGATCGGCGCCGAGCCGCACGCCGAACGGCGCCTCATAGTCCGTAAACAGCGTTGCCGTTTGGCGCGGACGGCGGGCAAGATCGCGGCCGCTGGCCCGGTCCTTGCTATCGATCAGCGCGTAAGCCCCGGCAATGCGCAGACCCTCGGCGAGCTGGACGTCGCCTTCAATCTCAATGCCTTGCGCTCGGGCGCGGCCGGTGTTGGCGTAATAGCCCAGCGGCCGGGCGGCACAGAGCGGCGAGGTGACGCCGAAGCAGGAGGCGAAGCCGATGAGGTCCTCGCTGTCGCGACGGAAGGCGGTGACCGCGACATGCCGCCCCACCCCGCGCCGCCCATGCTCGACGCCGAGGTCGAAGCTGGAGGCGCGCTCGGGTCGAAGCGCAGTGTTGCCATAATCGGAGAACAGCTGGAACAGCGTCGGAGCCTTGAAGCCCTCACCCGCGCTGGCCTTGACCCGCCAACCGCCGCCGAAACCATAGCTGACGTCCCCGCCCAGGCTGACCGCGCTGCCGAAGCGATCGTGGTCGTCAAGGCGCGCACCCAGATGCGCCGCGAACCCGCCCAGCACCCACCCCGCTTGCAGATAGCCGCCGGTGATGGCCGCGCTCTCGCGGTTGTCGAAGCTCGTCTGATAGCTCGACCGCTGGTGCTCGCCGCCGAAGGCCAGCGTCAGCCCGCCGATGGCGCGGTATTCGCCGCGCAGGTTGACACTGCCGGTGCGGCCGTCGCTGGCGAAGGTGGGCCCGAACACCGGATCGGCGTTGGTGCGCTGCGTGTCAGACAGCCCGTAGGACACGCGCAGCGTCAGGTCTTGCCCATAAAAATTGAGCCCGGCCGCGCCGGAATATTGCCGCGTGTGCTGGGTTTCGAGGGTATCGGCGAGGGTGAAGCTGGGTGCGGGGAAACCGTCGATCTCAAGATCGCCCTCGGCATAACGCGCGGTGACAAATGCTTCGAGGCTCGGCGTGACGTTGACGAAGCCCGAACCGCCGAGTGCGAATTGTCGCACACCATCCGGCTCGGTACCCGACGCGGCGGCGGAAAAGCCGTCGCTGCGCAGCGCCGAGCCGCTGAGCCCCACAAAATAGCTCTCACCCTCGAGGGCGCCCGAGGCGGCGGCGGTCAGCGTATCGCGCGCGCCATATTCGAGGCTGGCTGAGAGCCCCGCCCGCCCGCGCGTCGAGATGTCGAGCACGCCGCCGAGCGCGTCCGCGCCCCAGATCGTGCTGTTCGCGCCGCGCAGCAGATCGAGGCTGGCGACATTGGTCGCGAGCAGCGTGCCGAAATCGAACCCGCCCGAGGGCGAGGCCTGGTCGGCTACTCTCACCCCGTCGATCAGCACCAGCAATTGCTCCGACGCGGCGCCTCGCACCGAGACCCCGGTGAAGCTGCCGAGAGGGCCGTTGCGGATGATCGACACCGCCGGAGCGCGGGCGAGGACGCGGGCGATATCCGCGCCTTGAATGCGCTCGATTTCGTCCTGGCCAATGACCGTTACTGCTTGACCGGTATTCGCGACATCGGTGGCAAACCCGGTCGCGGTTACGGTGATGCGGTCGTCGTTAAGGCGCTCGGCAACGACGGTTTCCCCGCCATCGGGCGCGGCATCCTGAGCGACGGCGGGAACGGCAGCGGCCGCTCCACCCAACAAATACAGATATCTGAACACGAAACCTCCTGTCACCAGCGAAGTCGCCCATGACGGGAGGGAGCGGGATTGCTCGTCTCCGCGCTGCCATCGGTGCACCCCGCCCGCGGCTCGAACGACGCCATCGGCAGGTCTCCTGGCTCCCGGATCATCGCCCGCCCCCGCCTTCCCACGCCGGAGCGCAGTGGCATGATGGGAGCGGCCTCCCCGGTCACAGTTGCGGGGGCAGCGGGGTTTGGGTACCCCTTCCCTCTTCGGGCGCGGGAGCTACCCGCGCCAACCCATGACTGCGCGCGCCCTTAGGCGTCCGCGCGTTGCCGCACAAGGGGCGCTGGAGAACGCGTAGAGGCCGTTTACGTCCGCTAAACCCTGTTGACGAACTGGGGCTTAGGGTGCGCCGCCTAGTGCCTCTCCCATGCCGATCCACTTTGCCGCGGCGCGCTGCGCTTCCCGCTCTCCCGTCGCCCGCGCGCTTGCCAATCGCGCCGTCCGCCGCGCCGCCAACGACAATCCCGGAGGCGCCGGCGAGTGTCCGGGCGAGGCGCGCCTGCTCCATGCTGCGCTGCGCCATTTCGCCGACCATGGTCTGCGCGCCGCCGAGGAAGCCGCCCGGCAGGCGGAGAGCGCCTGGCGCGCGGGAGAGCGCGAGACATGCGTGTGGTGGACCGAGGTTTGCAACAAGCTCGACCGCCGTCTGGCGCTGGACCTGAAGCGCCGGACCACGCTGCAGGATGTGAGCTAGAGCTTCGCCCGTTCCCTCGCCCAAACAGGTTTCCCTCGCGGACGCAGGTGGCTCGCTCGCAATAATAGGATCTGGCCAATATTAGACAGCGGCCTTCCAGAAGGATCAGGTAACGCACTCTCCAGGACCAATATCGCTAATGCGAATAAGTTTCAAATATAGTTGAAAGCCAGAAGCCTTTGGCGGTTGCATTTGGCCTTCGGCGGGCCTAACCCGCGCTCGTGTTCGCCGGGTGCGAGCCCTCTCCGCGGGCGGGAGGCGCGCCAGTGACGGCTTCGATGCAGACCTGACCCGCCGCGGAAAGGACGCTCGCCTCAGCTATGGCCAAGACTTCGGCACGCAAGAAAATCGCGCTCGTCGGCGCCGGCAATATCGGCGGCACCCTCGCACACCTCGCCGCATTAAAGGGCCTTGGTGATGTGGTGCTGTTCGACGTGGTCGAGGGCGTGCCGCAGGGCAAGGCGCTCGACCTCAGCCAGTGCGGCCCGGTCGAAGGCTTCGATGCGAGGATCACCGGCTCGAACGACTACAAGGACATCGCCGGCGCGGACGTGGTGATCGTCACCGCGGGCGTGGCGCGCAAGCCGGGCATGAGCCGCGACGACCTCCTCGGCATCAACCTGAAAGTGATGAAGGCGGTCGGCGAGGGCATCAAGGCCAATGCGCCCGATGCCTTCGTGATCTGCATCACCAACCCGCTCGACGCGATGGTCTGGGCGCTGCGCGAATTCTCCGGCCTCCCGCACAATCGCGTGGTCGGCATGGCGGGCGTGCTCGACAGCGCGCGCTTCGCGACCTTCCTCGCCTGGGAGTTCGGCGTTTCGGTCAAGGACGTGAACGCCTTCGTGCTCGGCGGCCACGGCGACACGATGGTGCCGGTGCTCAGCTATTCCACCATCAGCGGCATCCCGGTCCACGACCTCGCCAAGATCAAGGGCGTCGATGCCGGCCGCCTCGGCGAGATCGTCAAGCGCACCCGCGGCGGCGGCGGCGAGATTGTCGCCCTCCTCGGCACCGGCAGCGCCTATTACGCCCCCGCCACCAGCGCCATCGCCATGGCCGAGGCCTATCTCTACGACCAGAAGCGCATCCTCCCGGTCGCAGCCTATGTGAAGGGCAAGTACGGCCTCGACGGCCTCTATGTGGGCGTCCCCGCCGTGATCGGCGCGGGCGGCCTCGAGGAAGTGATCGAGATCGAACTCTCCGCCGAGGAAAAGGCCAACCTCAAAGTCTCGACCGACGCGGTCGAGGAACTGTTGGTGGCCTGCAAGGGGCTGGATGAGAGCCTGAAATAATGAGTTTCGCGCTCACATCGGTCGTCTTCTTCCTGATCGGAGTGCTCGTTTACGGAGCAATCGTGTTTTGGGCAGGAAAGCGGAGGCTGTGGTGGCTGGCCATTTTGCTGAGCTTGCCGGCACTAATGGGCGGCATCTTGTCGATGAATGTCGACATGTCCTCGTCGTCTTCTCCGCTGTTTCGCAACTTCGGCTTGCTGGTGATCGCCCAGCTCGTGTTTGGCCTCGTGGTTTATTTGCTCGGTCGATCCAAAGGCCAGAAGTTGCGCGATAATTTGAAGGACTTTGAATGAGCATCCTCGTCAACAAGAACACCAAGGTCATCACCCAGGGGATGACCGGCGAAACCGGGACTTTCCACACCCAGCAGGCGCTCGCCTATGGGACGCAGATGGTCGCGGGCGTCACCCCCGGCAAGGGCGGGACCGAGCATATCGGCCTGCCGGTCTACGACACCGTGGGCGAGGCTGTGAAGGCGACCGGCGCGACCGCAAGCTGCATCTATGTCCCGCCGCCCTTCGCCGCGGACTCGATCCTCGAGGCGATCGATGCCGAGGTGCCGCTGATCGTCTGCATCACCGAAGGCATCCCGGTGCTCGACATGGTGCGCGTGAAGCGCGCGCTGACCGGCAGCAAGAGCCGCCTCATCGGCCCCAACTGCCCCGGCGTGCTCACCCCCGGCGAGTGCAAGATCGGCATCATGCCCGGCTCGATCTTCCAGAAGGGCACCGTCGGCGTCGTCAGCCGCTCGGGCACGCTGACCTATGAGGCTGTGCACCAGACCACCATGGTCGGCCTCGGCCAGACCACCGCGGTCGGCATTGGCGGCGATCCGGTCAACGGGACCAACTTCATCGACGTGCTCGAGCTTTTCCTCAAGGACGACGCCACTAAGTCGATTATCATGATCGGCGAGATCGGCGGCAGCGCCGAAGAAGAAGCCGCCGAGTTCATCGCCCACCAGGCGAAGAAGGGCGCGACCAAGCCGATGGTCGGCTTCATCGCCGGGCGTACGGCTCCCCCCGGCCGCCGCATGGGCCATGCCGGCGCGATCGTCAGCGGCGGCCAGGGCGGCGCCGAGGACAAGATCGCGGCGATGGAGAAGGCTGGCATCCGCGTCTCGCCCTCGCCCAGCGAGCTGGGCACGACGCTGGATGCTCTGCTCAAGGAGCTGGTGTGAGTTTTTGCGCGCCTGTGAGTCCCCGCGAAGGCGGGGACCTCAGTCGGCAGGCGATGCGCTTGCGGCCTGAGCCCCCCGCCTGCGCGGGGGAGCAGGGGGCTTGAAGCCAGGCTATGTCTATATCCTTACAAACAAGCCGATGGGCATTCCCTATATCGGGGTCACTGACGATCTCGCGAGGCGGGTCGAGCAACACCGATCAGGCGCGGTCAGCAGCTTTACCAAGCGGTTCAACCTCTATCGCCTTGTTTGGTTCGAGCGCTTCGAGAACATTCACGACGCCCGCGCATTCGAGCGGCAGATGAAGAAATGGAACCGGGCGTGGAAGGTCAACCGCATCGTGCAAATGAACCCGACCTGGCGCGATCTTGCGGACGATCTGAATTGTTGAGCTTGCCGATTGAGGCCCCCGCCTTCGCGGGGGCGCAGATTTTGCCAGAGACGAATCATGGGTAACGAGAGCCACTCTTTCCTCCCCGAGCTGGACAACTTGGAAGGCCCCCAACCGGGGCCGAGCTGGGCGGGCAAGAGCTGGCGCGCGGGGCTCGCCGAGGACGAGCTGACGCAAGGCCTCGACCCTACCGCGATGAAGCTCGCTGTCACTGACGCGGTGGTCAAGGCCGGCAAGCCCGCGGACCCCGGCGCCATCGAGCAGGCCGCGGACGATTCGATCTGCGCCATGCTGCTGATCCGCACCTTCCGCGTGCGCGGACATCTCGCGGCCGATCTCGATCCGCTCGGCCTTTCCAAACGCGAAATCCCGCGCGATCTGACGCTCGAGGGCACCGGCTTCGCCGGCAAGGACGACCGCGAGGTCTATGTCGGAGGCGCGCTAGGGTTTCAGTGGGTTACCGTCCGCAAGCTCTACGATACGCTGGTCGCGAACTACTGCGGCAAGGTCGGGCTCGAATACATGCACATAGCCGATGTCGAGGAGCGCCGCTTCCTCCAGGAGCGGTTCGAGGGCGTCGAAGAGACGATCCAGTTCACGCCCGAAGGCAAGCGCGCGATCCTGAACGCCGTGATCCGCGGCGAGCAATACGAGAGCTTCCTCGGCAAGAAATACGTCGGCACCAAGCGCTTCGGATTGGACGGCGGGGAAAGCATGATCCCCGCGCTCGAGGCGGTGATAAAATACGGCGGCCAATTGGGCGTGCGCGAGATTATTTACGGCATGGCGCACCGCGGCCGGCTCAACGTCCTCGCGAACGTCATGGCCAAGCCCTACCGCGTGATTTTCCACGAGTTTTCCGGCGGCAGCGCCAATCCCGAAGACGTCGGCGGCTCGGGCGACGTCAAATATCATCTGGGCACCAGCACCGACCGCGAGTTCGACGGGATCAAGGTGCATATGAGCCTGGTCCCCAACCCCAGCCATCTGGAGGCGGTCAACCCGGTGGTGCTCGGCAAGGCGCGCGCGCAGCAGGCGATCCGCGACGATCTGTCCAAGCACGAGCAGGTGCTGCCCGTGCTGCTCCACGGCGATGCAGCCTTTGCGGGGCAAGGCATCGTATGGGAATGCCTCGGATTCTCGGGCGTACGCGGCTACAACACCGGCGGCTGCCTGCATTTCGTGATCAACAATCAGATCGGCTTCACCACCAGCCCGCAGTTCGCGCGAAGCTCGCCCTACCCCAGCGATGTCGCGAAAGGCGTCCAGGCGCCGATCCTCCACGTCAACGGCGACGATCCCGAGGCAGTTACTTTCGCCTGCAAGCTGGCCATCGAATACCGGCAAACCTTCGGCCGCGACATCGTGATCGACATGTGGTGCTATCGACGGTTCGGTCACAACGAGGGCGACGAGCCCAGCTTCACTCAACCACTGATGTATGCGCAAATCCGCCAGCACCCCAAGGTCAGCGAGCTTTACGCGGCACGACTCGAGCAGCAGGGCGTGGTCAAGCCGGGTGATGCCGACGCGATGCGCAGCGAGTTCATCGCCCATCTGGAGGCCGAGTTCGGCGCCTCGGAAAGCTACAAGCCGAACGAGGCCGACTGGTTCGGCGGGCGCTGGGCCGGGCTCAACAAGCCCGCCGACCCCGAGACCGCGCGCCGCAACGTCGAAACCGGCATCGCCGACAAGCTGCTCGCCAGCCTCGGCCGCACGCTGACCGAGGTTCCGGCGGACCTCACCATCCACAAGACGCTCGGCCGCGTGCTCGCCGCCAAGGCGGACATGTTCAAGACCGGCGAAGGCTTCGACTGGGCCACCGCCGAGGCGCTGGCTTTCGCCAGCCTGGTGACCGAGGGTTTCGGCGTGCGGCTCTCCGGCCAGGATTCGGCCCGCGGCACCTTCAGCCAGCGGCACGCGGTGTGGGTCGACCAGAAGGACGAGCGGAAGTACGTCCCGCTCGCGACGCTGCCGCACGGCAAGTTCGAGGTCTACGACAGCCCCTTGAGCGAATATGGCGTGCTCGGCTTCGAGTACGGCTTCGCGATGGCCGATCCCAAATCGCTGGTGCTGTGGGAAGCGCAGTTCGGAGATTTCGCCAACGGCGCGCAGATCATGATCGACCAGTTCATCGCCGCGGGCGAGAGCAAGTGGCTGCGCGCCAACGGGCTCACCCTACTGCTGCCGCACGGCTACGAGGGCCAGGGGCCGGAGCACAGCTCGGCGCGGCTCGAGCGGTTTCTCCAGCTCTGCGCAGACGACAACATGTGCGTGTGCAACGTCACCGTCCCGGCGAACTACTTCCATCTCCTGCGCCGCCAGATGCTGCGCTCGTTCCGCAAGCCGCTGGTGATCGTCACCCCAAAGAGCCTGTTGCGCCACCCGCTGGCCAAGAGCAGCGCCGCCGAGTTCACCGGCCAGAGCCATTTCCGCCGCATCGTCAGCGATACCGGCGCTATCGCCGACAAGAAAGTGAAGCGCCTGGTGCTGTGCAGCGGCAAGGTCGCCTACGACCTCATCCAGAAGCGCGACGAGGCGGGGCTGGAGGATGTCTCGGTGGTCCGCATCGAGCAGCTCTACCCCTTCCCCGGCGAGCCGCTGACGGCGCGGATCGCCAGGATGACCGCGCTCGAGGAGATCGTCTGGTGCCAGGAGGAGCCGAAGAACAACGGCGCCTGGTTCTTCGTCGACCGCCTGATCGAGGATGCGGCGCGCGCGGCGGGCAAGGAATTGCGCCCGACCTATGCCGGGCGCGACGCCGCCGCCTCCCCCGCTACCGGCTTCGCGCCGCGCCACAGACGAGAGCAGGACGCGCTGATCGCGGCTGCCCTAGGCACCAAGCACGGATTGAATTGAGGTAACATGGCCCAGGACATCAAGGTACCCACGCTCGGCGAATCCGTAACCGAGGCGACCGTCGGCGAATGGCTCAAGAAGCCCGGCGATCCGGTCAAGCAGGACGAGCCCGTCGCCAGCCTCGAAACCGACAAGGTCGCGGTCGAGGTGCCCAGCCCGGTCGCGGGGGTGATGGGCGAATACAAGGTCCAGGTCGGCGACACGGTCGAGGTCGGCGCGGTGATCGCAACGATCGCCGACGCGATCGGCGCGGGCGAGGAGCCGCCGGTCGTCAAGCGCGAGGAGCCGCAGCCCGAAGCGCAGAAAGCAACCCCCGCTCCAGCCGCCGCGGTTGCAAAGGAAGTCGCCGTTGGTGACGTCACGATGTCGCCCGCCGTGCGCCGCGCGGTGCTGGAGCACGGTGTCGATCCCACCCAGATCAAGGGCACCGGCAAGGATGGGCGGCTGACCAAGGAAGACGTCGTCGCGGCGGCGGCAGCGAAGCGTCCTTCGACAGGCTCAGGACGAGCGGATGTTGGTTCTGATACAGGTTCCGCTCAGCCTGAGCCTGTCGAAGGCCCTGCGCCGACCTTGGGCCAGCGCCGCGAGGAACGCGTCAAGATGACGCGGATGCGTCAGACCATCGCCAAGCGGCTGAAGAACGCGCAGGAAACCGCGGCGCTGCTTACCACCTTCAACGATGTCGACATGTCGGCGGTGATCGCGACGCGCGAGCGCTACAAGGACCTGTTCGCCAGGAAGCACGGCATCAAGCTGGGCTTCATGAGCTTCTTCGCCAAGGCGGCTTGCCTGGCGCTTAAGGACATCCCTGCGGTCAACGCCCAGATCGAAGGCGATGAGATCGTCTATTTCGACTATGTCGACATCTCGGTCGCGGTCAGCGCGCCGGGCGGCCTCGTCGTGCCGGTAGTGCGTGACGCGGATTCGAAGAGCTTCGCAAGAATCGAGAAGGACATCGCCGACTTCGGCGCGCGCGCCAAGGCGGGCACGCTGACGATGGAGGACATGAAGGGCGGCACCTTCACGATCTCCAACGGCGGCGTGTTCGGCGGGCTCATGTCCACGCCGATCATCAACCCGCCGCAGAGCGCGGTGCTCGGCCTCCACCGCATCGAGGACCGCCCGGTGGTCCGCGACGGCCAGATCGTGATCCGCCCGATGATGTATATCGCGCTCTCCTACGACCACCGCCTGATCGACGGCCGCGAGGCGGTGACCGCTTTGAAGACGATCAAGGAAGCGATAGAAGACCCGGCACGCATGCTGATCGATTTGTGAGGTCTGAGATGAATTGGCGCGACCATATCCATTCCGACCCTGAGATTCTGGGCGGCAAGCCAATCGTGCGCGGCACCCGAATTTCCGTGGAACTTATCCTCGAATATTTCGAGGACGGGGCCAGCGTCGCCGACATGATCGCGGCCAATTCCCACCTTACCGAAGACGACATTCGTGCCGCGATCGCATTCGCACGCGATCTTCTTCACGAGGAAGCATCGGCGGCAAAGCGCCGCGCCGCCTGACCTGTGAAGCTGCTCGCCGACGAGAACCTGCACCCCCTCGTGGTCGCGCGTCTGCGCGAGGCGGGTCATGACGTCGAATATGTGAGAGAAACCGCGCCCGGCGCCAAAGACGCCGAAATTCTGGCTCGGCCCGACATCGGAACCTGCCTTCTCCTCACTTACGATCGTGATTTCGGCGATCTCATTTTCAGTCGCGGACTGCCGGCGCCCGGCGCGATCCTCTATATCCGACTCAACCGCACCCAGCCAGAAGCGATCGCATCGCGGCTTCTGGACATTTTGCGATCAGGCGCAATGACCGGCGGCATCACGACTGTCACCCAGCATGGGGAGCGCATCAAATCGTTTCCTCTCGGAGCAGAAAATGACTGAATACGACTACGATGTCCTCGTCATCGGCGCCGGGCCCGGCGGCTATGTGGCCGCAATCCGCGCCGCGCAGCTCGGGCTCAGGACCGCCTGCGCGGAGAGCCGTGAGACGCTGGGCGGGACCTGCCTCAACGTCGGCTGCATCCCCTCCAAGGCCATGCTGCATGCCAGCGAGTATTTCGAGGCGGCCGCCAACGGCACGATGGCCAGGATGGGCGTGGAGGTGACGCCCAAGCTCAACCTCGACGCCATGCACGGCCAGCGCCGCGATGCCGTAAAGGGGCTGACGGGTGGAATCGAGTACCTGTTCAAGAAGAACAAGGTGACCTGGCTCAAGGGTCATGCCCAATTCGTGAGTGCCCGCGCAGGCGGGGACCTCCCTCCGGATGGCGCTTCCTCGACTGAGACCCCCGCCTCCGCGGGGGTGCGGGTGCGCGTGGGCGAAGAGACGGTGACCGCGAGGAACGTGGTCATCGCCACCGGCTCCTCGGTCACGCCGCTGCCGGGGGTCGAGGTCGACAACGCCAAGTTCGTGGTCGTCGACAGCACCGGCGCGCTCGAGCTGCCCGCGGTGCCCAAGCGGATGGTGGTGATCGGCGCGGGGGTGATCGGTCTCGAGCTCGGCAGCGTCTGGCGGCGCCTTGGGGCGCAAGTCACTTGCGTCGAATTCCTCGACGAAGTGCTGCCGGGCATGGACGGCGACATCCGCAAGGAAGCGCGCAAGATCTTCAAGAAGCAGGGGATCGAGTTCAGGCTCTCCACCAAGGTCACCGGCTGCACGGTCAAAGGCAAGACCGCGACGCTGACGCTGGAGCCCGCCGCGGGCGGCCCTTCGACAGGCTCAGGGGGGACCGCGAGCGAAACGCTCGAGGCCGATTGCGTGCTGGTCTCGATCGGCCGCCGCCCCAAGGTCGAGGGCCTCAATCTCGAAGCCATCGGGCTCGAACTCAACCAGCGCGGCCAGATCGAGACCGACCACGACTTCCGCACCAAGGTCGCCGGCGTCTGGGCGATCGGCGACGTCATTCCCGGCCCCATGCTCGCCCACAAGGCGAGCGACGAGGGCATCGCCTGCGCCGAGAACATCGCCGGCGAGACCGGGATTGTGAACCACGCCGTGATCCCCAGCGTGGTCTATACCTGGCCCGAGATCGCCGGCGTCGGCCTGACCGAGGAGCAGGCCAGGGAGCGCGGCGCGGTCAAGGTGGGCAAGTTCCCGATGATGGCCAACAGCCGCGCCAAGACCAACCACGAGCCCGACGGCTTGGTGAAGATCATCGCCGATGCCGGAACCGACAGGGTGCTCGGTGTCTGGGCGATCGCCGTGCCCGCCGGAACGATGATCGCCGAAGCCGCGCTGGCGATGGAGTTCGGCGCCACCAGCGAGGACATCGCCTACACCTGCCACGCCCACCCGACACATTCCGAGGCGGTCAAGGAAGCAGCGATGGCGGTGGCCGGCAAGCCGATCCATATTTAGTCATGGCCGGCTCGGTCGCCATTGTGGGGGCGGGTCAGATTGGTCGCGCGGCGTGCCAGGTATTTACGACCGCCGGGTGGGACGTGACAGTCCTGGCACGGACGTCGCCAGCATGGCCTTTGGGAAGCGGGCGATTTCGCCGACACATCTCTGGCCAAGATGCCACGCCCGATTGCGATGTCCTACTAGACACAATCGCCTTCGATGATGCGGACATCGCCCAATACGACGCCAAGAGGGTGCAGCGGCTGATCGTCGTCTCCTCAGCTTCTGTTTATTGCGACAGCGCCGGTCGCACGCTCGACGAGGCAGCGAAGAACGGCTTCCCCCAGTTTATCGGCCCGATCACCGAAGGCCAACTGACTGTCGAACCCGGACCCGAGACCTACTCAACGCGCAAGGTCCGCATGGAACAAGCGGCGCGGTTGCACTTTGGGGCGCGGGCGACTGTGCTGCGTCCTTGCGCAATCCACGGCCCTTGGAGCCGCCACCCACGAGAATGGTGGTTTGTGAAGCGCATCGCCGATCGTCGACGCATCGTTCCCGTGGCTCACAACGGCGAAAGCCGTTTCCAGACCACCGCCGTAAGCCTGTTGGCCGAAGCCTCCGAGCGCGCCGCTTCCCGTGGGATCGGCGGCACCTTTAACATTGCAGACGACGGGGCCCCTACGGTCAAGGAGATCGCACACTCGATCGCAGACAACATGAGCGCATTGCTTGATCTGGTGGGATTCGAGGGCTCTGGTGTCGAAGACGGCGTCGGGAGGACACCTTGGTCTATTCCTCGATCGATGCAAATTTCGAGTGACCGTGCCATCTCCGCCCTGAATCTTTCACCGCTGCCTTATTCGGTCGCAGTGGCCTCGGCAGTGAACTGGCTCGCCGAGAACCCCCCGGCTGACTGGCGCGCTGCTTATCCGCAACTCGCCGCCTATCCGTGGGACCTGTTCGACTATGCCGCCGAGGACTGCTTTCTCGCGGGCATGGGAGGCGCCCGGACCAGCGCACGCGCTCCAAGCGAATCTCTCCCTTGACTGGGTCCACCTTGACAAGACGGATCTTGACCTCCGCGCCGCTGGCGACACCGCGGGTATCGCCCCGGGTAACCGCCGGCGGGACCAGAAGCTGGAACCGCGCCCTGCGCTTTCGCGCGGGCTACGGCGCGCGCTTTATCGGCGCCGGATGGTTGGCGAGGATCGAAGTCACCACGGTCCACACCGCCACGTTCTGGCGCAATTGCGCCGGATCGATCTTGTCGAGTGTGTCGTTGTTGGTGTGGTGGAGATCGAAATACCGCGTGCCGTCCTGCTTGAGGTCGATCAGCGCGCCGTTCTGCTCGCGCACCCAATTGAGGTCCGCGCCGCCGCTGGCAACGCTTCGCGAGGGCGCGACGCCGAAGCGCGCCACGCCTTGCGCCAGTTTGCGATAGAGCTCGGGATCCGAAGCGGTGAAATTGCTGTCGATCCGCCACACCCGGTCGGCGCCGAAATCGCTTTCGAGACCGGCGAACACCGGCTCGCGCCTGTGCGCCGCAGCATAGGCCTTGGACCCCCACAGCCCGGTTTCCTCGGCACCCGCGAACAGCACACGGATGGTCCGCAGCGGTCGACCCACGGCAGCGACGCGCTTGGCGGCTGCCGCGACAATACCGCAACCCGCGCCGTCGTCGAAGGCCCCGGTGCCGTTCCACCAGCTGTCAAGATGGCACGCGAGCATCACCGGCGGGAGCTTGGGATCGCGACCCACGATCTCGCCCACCACATTGCCGCTCTCGGTCTGGCCCAGATGGCGCGGATTGAGCACGAGCGTCATGGTGATCGCCCGGCGGCCGGCGCGGTTGAACATGCGCGCCAGATTGTCGGCGTCGGGGTTGGAAAGCGCCGCGGCCGGCGTCGGAGCGATACCCGCCGGAAAGGTGGTGCCGCCGGTGTGCGGGGTGCGGTCGGTCTCGGTCCCGATCGAGCGGATCACGGTGGCCACCGCACCCTTGCTCGCCGCCAGGCCCGGCCCTGTCCAGCGCGCCGGACCTGCGAAGCCATAGCCGGAGCCGTCCTGCGTGGGCCGCATGGCATGGTCAATGAAGGCGATCTTGCCCGCCAGGCTGCTGGCGGGTGCGGCTTCGAGCTCGGCATAGCTGGCAAAGCGGACGACCTCAGCGGTCATCCCGCCCGCCGGGGTCGCGGCGCTGCTGCCTAGCGGCACGACACTCAGCGGCTGCGGATAGGGCGAGACGATCGCGGCGCGCATCGTGTCGCCCGGCACCCAGGTGTCCATCATGTAGGGCTCGACCGCGACATTGGCGAAACCGTTGGCCTTGAGCCAATTCACAGCCCAGGCGCGCCCCCGCGCTTCGGCCTCGGTACCGGCCTGGCGCGGCCCCACCTCGGTCGTGAGGCCCTCGACGAAATCCCAGGCAAGATCATCGGACCGCGCCGCGTTGTCCGCGCTGACCTCGAGGGCAAGGGGCTGCCGGGCGACAGCGGCTGAAGCGATAAGCACGGTGGCGGCGGCGGCGGTCAGCTTGAGGATTTGCATCGGCGGGTCACTATCAGCGTGCCCGCGCCTGCCAAGCCGAAACTCGCGCTGCGGCCGCTTGCCCCCGGCATCCTCGCCGCCTATCTGCCGCGCAACTCGCGATACCCCAAATCCTGCAAGCTCGAAGGACCCGCCGTGGCCGCCCAATACGCATACGTCATGAAGAACATGACCAAGACCTTCCCCGGGGCGAACAAGCCGGTGCTGAAGGACATCAACCTCCAGTTCTACCAGGGCGCCAAGATCGGCATCGTGGGCCCCAACGGCGTGGGCAAATCGACGCTGGTCAAGATCATGGCGGGCATCGACAAGGACTTCACCGGCGAGGCCTGGCCGGGCGAGAACATCACCGTCGGCTATCTCGAGCAGGAGCCCGAGCTCGACTCGACCAAGACGGTGCTCGAGAACGTGCGCGAGGGCGCGCGTTGCACCGCCGACATGGTCGAGCGTTTCAACGCCATTGGCATGGAGATGGGCGAAGACGGTGCCGACTTCGACGCGCTGGGCGCGGAGATGAGCGAGCTCCAGGACAAGATCGACGCGGTCGACGGCTGGACGCTCGACAACCAGCTCGAGGTGGCGATGGAGGCGCTGCGCTGCCCGCCGGGGGACTGGCCGGTAAAGGACCTCTCGGGCGGCGAGAAGCGCCGCGTCGCGCTCACCCGGCTGCTGATCCAGAAACCTGGCATTCTGCTGCTCGACGAGCCCACCAACCACCTCGACGCCGAGAGCGTGCTGTGGCTCGAGAACCACCTCAAGGACTATGCCGGCGCGGTGCTGATGATTACCCACGACCGCTATTTCCTCGACAATGTGGTGGGCTGGATTCTGGAGCTCGATCGCGGTACCTACTATCCTTACGAGGGCAATTACTCGACCTACCTCGAGAAGAAGGCCAAGCGGCTGGCGCAGGAAAGCCGCGAGGAGAGCGGCAAGACCAAGGCGCTCCAGCGCGAGCTCGAGTGGATTCGCCAGACGCCGGCCGCGCGCCAGACCAAGAGCAAGGCGCGTATCCGCAAGTTCGAGGAATTGCAGAACAGCCAGGACAGCCGCCAGGTCGGCAAGGCGCAGATCGTCATCCAGGTGCCCGAGCGTCTGGGCGGTAAGGTGATCGAGGCGAGGGGCATCTCCAAGGCCTATGGCGACAAGCTGCTGTTCGAAGATCTGAGCTTCACCCTGCCCCCAGGCGGGATCGTCGGGGTGATCGGGCCCAACGGCGCGGGCAAATCGACGCTGTTCAAGATCCTGACCGGCAAGGAGACGCCCGACAGCGGCACGGTGGAAATCGGCTCGACCGTGCGGCTCGGCTTCGTCGACCAAAGCCGCGACCACCTCGACCCCAAGCACAATGTCTGGGAGGAGATTTCGGACGGGCTCGACTACATGAAAGTCAACGGCCAGGACATGAGCACGCGCGCCTATGTCGGCGCGTTCAACTTCAAGGGGCCGGACCAGCAGAAGAACGTCGGCAAGCTTTCGGGCGGCGAACGCAACCGCGTCCACATGGCCAAGATGCTCAAGGCCGGCGGCAACGTCCTGCTGCTCGATGAGCCGACCAACGATCTCGACGTCGAGACGCTGGGCGCGCTGGAGGAAGCGATCGAGAACTTCGCCGGCTGCGCGGTGGTCATCAGCCACGACCGCTTCTTTTTGGACCGCCTCGCCACGCACATCCTCGCTTTCGAGGGCGACAGCCACGTCGAATGGTTCGAAGGCAACTTCGAGGCCTACGAGGAAGACAAGCGGCGCCGGCTGGGCGATGCGGCGGATCGTCCGACAAGGCTAGCGTATAAGAAGCTGACCAGGTGAACGCAAAACAGACTGCGCAGAGGCAAGGAATGATGGAACGATGACAGACATGCCGTGGTTGATCGACATCGGCCGCATCTTGCTTTCGGCGCTGCTTGGCGGTGTCATCGGTTGGCAACGAGAGCACCGCGGGCGCGAAGCAGGCATCCGGACCTATATGGCGGTTGCTCTGGGAGCTTGCGCCTTCGGCCTAATTTCTGCCAGCATAGGAGATCAGGGACGTACGTCAGCCGGAATCGTGACCGGTGTAGGGTTCATAGGCGCGGGCATCATCCTGCGTGAGAAGGGACGCATTACAGGCCTCACGACGGCGGCGACGCTGTGGGCCAGCGCGTCGGTTGGATTAAGTATCGCGTATGGCATTTACCACAGCGCGATTACGACAGCGATCTTGCTCCTCGCCATTTTGGAGTTGCACCGGCTGCCTGGCTGGAAGCGAATTTCACATCGTTCGAGGCGAAGCGAGGACCCCGCGCCGATCGAAGTGCAGGGAGAGAGCAAGTGACGCGCATCGACTTCCAGTGGTGCATCGCCACGGCGCAATGCACCCTACGGGTATCATAAATATTTGCGAGCAGGATGTATTGAGGCACCTTCGAATACACTGTTGGGATAACCCAGCCCTGCCGTTTCCACCTCGAGCCTCACAATGGTTGCGGCGCAAAGCGTATCACGGGACAACACATTGAGCTGGCCGTCATAGCTTCTGCCGTCGGGGCGCGGGTTGGCGTGCATCACGACGCGGTTCTCGTTGACGTAGACCACCAAATATTCGGGCACCCCGCATCGACGTAAAGGTCGGCCCTCACACCCAAATCGAAGTTCAGCGTCGTGCCCGACACTTCGAAGATGAGGAGCACTGACGAACCGGGGATTGCTCCCTCGCCTTGCGGCTCGGTGGTCAGCATAATGTCCGGCTGCGGTTCGCTATGCGGGCTGAAATCGACCGATTGCTCGGTGGCCACGCGGATAGCCGAGCCCATCGCCTCGAGTGCGCGGCGAAAGCGACAGGCCAATTCGTCCTTGGCAACAACCATGCGGCCTGAGCTGCGGGCTCATTTAGTAAATATACCCCGCGATCAGTTCGGCGCGCCGGTCGCCGAAGGCTCCCTCCCGGTCGAGCAACAGGAATTCCTCGACCGTCAGGAGATGCTTGGTCTGGCCATCGGGGACATCCTGCGCCGTCATGCGCTCTGCCTATCGCAGCGCGTGTTGGCTGCAACACCCGCACGACCTAGCCCGGTGGCGACGAACGACGGTCGCTGAACAGCAGAGGAATGCCGTGGAGGAAGCACCGGGAGCCGACCGGCGTGTCGATGGCCCTTTCCCATGGCAGTGACCTTGATCCACCGGAATTGCGCCGGTTCGCGCGTGGCCATACAATGGCCTCCAACCGCTCATCCCGATTTCACCCAGCCCGTAACCGCCTCGCTAGTCCTCGGGTCCCAGCTCGGGGTCGAGGTCGCGCGGGCGCATGAAATGCACGAGCGTCCCGCATTCGGGGCGCAGGTCCGCCCATTCCTCGATGGCGAGATCGAGCACCGCGAAACTTGCCGTGGGGAATTTGACCTTCGCGCTATCGAACAGCGCGTTCTCCCGAGAAGGGCCGACCAGCTCGAGCACCATGTCCCCCAGCCCTGGATTGTGTCCCGCGATAAGCACCGCGTCTCCGCTGGTCCCGCGCAGCACGTCGAGGATTGTTTCGGTGGCGGCAAGGTAGAGCCGCTCGTCCCATTCGGGCGCGGGGCCGATTGCGGCCGATTCGAGAGTCAATTGAACGCGCCGCGCCGGGCTCGCGATCAGCCGATCCCAGGCGATGCCATGAGCCCGGACATGCGCGCCCATGAGAGCCGCGCCGCGGCGCCCCCGCGCATTGAGCCCGCGGTCGAAGTCGCGCTTGTCGGACGCGCCCCAATCGGATTTGGCATGGCGCAGTAGCCCCAGTCGTTTCACCTGACTTCGCGCTCCCCGCCCACCGCTGTCTCCGCCGCCATTCCGATACCATTGGCGACGCGCTGTAAAGCCTCATCAAGCGTCACCCTCATGACGGGCGTGCCGGGGGGAAACGCGGCCAGCAACCGGGTCGGGAAGGCGGGTGAGAGGACCACGAAATGGCCGGCGTCGTCGCGGGTGCGGATCAGCCGTCCGAATGCCTGCGCCAGCCGCGCGCGGATGATGCGATCGTCGTAGCGTTGCGCTCCGCCGGGTTGCTGCGCGGCAGCGGCACGGCGCGCGCGGTGGAGGATCGTCGGGCGGGGCCAGGGGACGCTTTCCATCACCACCAGCCGCAGGCTGCGGCCTGGCACGTCCACTCCGTCGCGCAGCGCATCGGTGCCCATCAGGCTGGCCCGTGGATCGTCGCGGAAGATGTCGGTAAGCGTGCCGGTGTCGATCGGATCGACGTGCTGGGCGTAAAGCGGCAACCCGGCGCGCGCGAGGCGGTCGGCAATGCGGCCGACCACTGCGCGCATCCGGCGGATCGCGGTGAACAGGCCGAGTACGCCGCCATCCGATTCTTCGATCAACCGCGAATAGGCGCCCGCGAGTGCCGCAATGTCGCCCTTGCGGACATCGGTCACGATCAGCACTTCGGCGCGGCGCGCGTAATCGAATGGACTTTCCGCCAGCGCCGTCCGGGGCTCGAGCTCGAGATGGCCGGCGCCCGAGCGCGCGATCGCACCAACCCAGTCGGGACCGCTTTCGTCGCGGTCTGTCAAGGTGGCGCTGGTCAACATCACTCCGTGCGCGGGTTCGAGCACGACGTGCGCAAAAGGCTTCATCGGGTCCAGCCAGCGGCGGTGAAGGCCGACGTCGTATTCGCGCGCGCCGAGATCGTTCGGACCGCGCTCGACCGCCAGCCAGTCGACGAATTCGGGGTCCGCCGGGCCGCCGAGGCGCGCCAGCATCGCCTCCCACGAAGCGAGCAGATCGATCCGCGCGGCGAGCGCATGGCGCGCGCCCTCGATCCGCGCGCGCCCGGGCGCATCGAGCCAGTCGGGGGGGTCCTCGATCACGGCTTCGAGCCGGCCGGCGAGACGGATCAGCGGCGCGCGGATTGCGGCGAGCGCCTGCCCGGCATCGATTGCGGCTTCGACCAGCTTGCCGGGGAGCTGCGCCGCTTCGGTTTCTATGCCATAGCCGGCCTCGATCCCGCCGCTCTCGTCGCGGGCATAGGTGAGCGCGCGAACCTGCGCGAGCAGAGCCTCGATCGGCCCCGCGGGCGCGCCTTCGGAAAGCCGGGCGAGCCAGCCATCGGATGGCAGCGCCTGGGCCGRGACGAGCGCGGCCTCGATCGCCTTGCCGCCGGCCTCGTCGTAACTCGCGATATCGGCGAGCCGCGCCGCAAGCCCGCGCCGCCGCCCGCGGCCGGTGCGCTCGGGCCCGATCAGCCAGCGCCGCAGCTCGATGGTCTCACTGCCCGTCAACGCGGCGGCAAAGGTCGAATCCGCCGCGTCGAAAACGTGATGGCCCTCGTCGAACAGAATCCGCGACGGGCGCTGCGTCGCATCGCGTGAGCGCGCCGCGCTGATCATCACCAGGGCATGGTTGGCGATCACCAGATCGGCCTGCGCCGCAGACCGCGCCGAACGTTCGATGAAGCACTTGCGGTAATGCGGGCAGCCCGCATAGACGCACTCGCCGCGCTGGTCGGTGAGCGCGGCAATACCCCGCCTGCGGAACAGCGTGCCAAGCCACCCGGGCAGGTCGCCGCCGATCATGTCGCCATCGCGGCTGAACCCGGCCCAGCGCGCCACGAGCTGCGCCATTATCGCCGCGCGGCCCGCGAACCCGCCCTGAAGCGCATCCTCGAGGTTGAGGAGGCAAAGATAGTTCTCGCGCCCCTTGCGCACCACCACCGGCGGCGAACCGTCGGCTCGGGCCGAAGGCCACACACGCGCGCTTTCCTGGCGAAGCTGACGCTGAAGGTTCTTGGTGAAGGTCGAGACCCAGACGGTGCCTCCCGACCGTTCCGCCCACAGCGAGGCAGGCGCGAGATAGCCCAAGGTCTTGCCAATCCCGGTGCCTGCCTGGGCCAGCAGGACGTGAGGGCGCTTCTCCGTGCCACGGGGAGCAAAGACGCTGCCGACGTGGCGCGCGAACTCCTGTTGCCCCTCCCGCCGTTCGGACCCCTCGCCGGTCAGGCGTTCGAGCCGTCCTTCGATCTCGAGCTCGTCGAGGAGGACTGTTGCCGGCTGCGGCCGCTCCGCGGTTTCCTCCCATTCAGGCAGCCGGCTGAAAAGCCACTTTTCCGCCTTGTCGGGCCTTGCCACATGGCGGGCGAGGACCTGGGCCCAGGGCCACCGCAGCCGGGTCAGCGTCTGGAGAGTGGACCAGGCGCCTTCCCGCTCGACCCAGTCGGCTGCTTCGCAGCGCGCGAGCAAGGCTCCCGCCGCGCGCTGGAGGAAGGGCGCCACCTCGCCGTCGCCGCCCGGCTCGTCGAGGCAGAGGGCATGCGCCAGCCCTTTGGGCGTGGGGACGCAAAAGCGGGCCGGGTGAACGAAGGCGAAGAGTTCGAGCAGATCGAGCCCCGAGAGGTCGGGATAGCCGAGCCGGTTCGCGACCAGCGGCGCGTTGAGCATGATCAGCGGGGTATCCGCGGCCGCCATCACCGCTTCGCCCTTGGAGAGCCCCCGCGTCGCCCCGCCCGCTTCGGCGATCCAGGTGCCCGCATGGCTGGAGTGAAGCGCGGGAAGGCCGAGCGAGTTCATCGCCACGTCTAGAACGCAATGGGAACGGTCAGGCAAGACTCGAGGCGGTAGACGCCGCGAATTTTCAGCGCGACGAACGGGAGGGGCCACCGCGGTTGAAAAACGTCGCTTTACAGGACAGGCGAGGCCGATGGCGCGTGCACCCCACCTTCGTACGCCCTTGCCTGGCCGGGAGCGTCCCTTGTTCTTGTGCGCGGGCCGGAAACCCGGCTAGCGCGCGCGGCATGACCCACAGCGATCTGATCGATGCCGCCCGCGATTCGAAGGCCTGGCCATTTCAGGAAGCGCACAAGCTGCTGCGCCGATACCCTGAGGGCAAGCGCCCGGATGGGCAGCCGGTGCTGTTCGAGACTGGCTACGGGCCCTCCGGCCTGCCCCACATCGGCACTTTCCAGGAAGTGCTGCGGACGACCTTCGTGCGCCGCGCGTTCGAGGCGCTCATCGGCGCGAAGCCCGAAGACGGGCGAACCCGGCTGGTGGCCTTCTCCGACGATATGGACGGCTTGCGCAAGGCGCCCGACAATGTGCCGAACCGCGCTCTTCTCGAAGCCAATCTGGGCAAGCCCTTGAGCCGGATCCCCGATCCCTTCGGCGCAGGGTTCGAAAGCTTCGCGGCGCACAACAACGCGCGGCTGCGCGAATTTCTCGACCGCTTCGGCTTCGACTATGAATTCGTCTCGGCAGCCTCGCGATATTGCACGGGGGCTTTCGACGACGCGCTGCGGCAAGTGCTGCGCACGAACCAGGCCATACTCGACATCATGCTTCCGACGCTGCGCGACGAGCGACGGCGGACCTATTCGCCGATCCTGCCGATCTCGCCGACCACCGGCCGCGTGCTGCAGGTCCCGGTCGAGGTCCTCGATGCCGAAGAGGGCACGATCCGCTTTGCCGACGAGGACGGCAACGTTGTCGAACAGTCCGCGCTCGGCGGCCGGGCCAAGCTGCAGTGGAAGGTCGACTGGGCCATGCGCTGGTATGCGCTGGGCGTCGACTATGAGATGTATGGCAAGGACCTCACCGACAGCGGCGTGCAGTCCGGCAAGATCGTCGAAGTGCTCGGCGGCCGCAAGCCCGAGGGCCTGATCTACGAACTGTTCCTCGACGAGAAGGGCGAGAAGATCTCCAAGTCCAAGGGCAACGGCCTGACAATCGAGGAATGGCTGAGCTATGGCTCGCCGGAAAGCCTGGGCTTCTACATCTTTCCCAACCCAAAGAGTGCCAAATCGCTTCACGCGGGGGTGATCCCGCGCGCGGTGGACGATTACTGGCAGGCCCGCGCTCAACTTGCCCAGCAGCCGCTGGACAAGCAGCTTGGCAATCCGGCGTGGCATCTGTTGCGGGCCGGGCGGGTTCCGGCGAAGGCGGCGGCCTCGCTGGGCTCAGCGCAACCGCATGACACTTCTCCCGTGGAGGGCGACATGGCGCAAGGGCTGCCGGTGTCCTACAGCCTTCTCCTCAACCTGATCGGCGTGCTCGGGGCCGAAGCAAGCGCCGCGCAGGTATGGTCCTATCTCGCGAACTATGTCCCGGGCGCCGGCCAAGCCGCGCATCCCGAGCTTGCCAGGCTGGTCGAATGCGCGCTTGCCTACAATCGCGATTTCATCGCGCCGACGCTGGTCAAGCGCGCGCCCGAGCCCAACGAGGCCGCCGCGCTGCGCGAGCTGGACGATTACCTGGCGCGTACGAGGGGTGCCGGTGCCGACGAAATCCAGACGATGATCTACGAGATCGGCAAGCGCGGAGAGTATGGTTTCGAGAGCCTGCGCGACTGGTTCCGCGCGCTTTACGAAACGCTGCTCGGCAGCCAGCAGGGCCCGCGGATGGGGAGCTTCATCGCGCTCTATGGTGTCCCGCAGACGCGCCGCCTGATTGCCGAGGCGCTCGCGAAGGCCTGACCCGTCACCGGAAATCGCGCGTCCTGTACCATTTGGTTAGGACATATTTGACGCCCTTGATCACCGGCGTCCCGGCGTGGAGCGTGTCCTCGTTGGGCGTGCCGTCGGGCCGGGCGTTGTTCCACACCAGCAGGACGCCGGGCTTGGGCTCGATCGAGGCGCCGATGTTGACGAAATGCGTGTGGCCGCCTTCCTCGACGGCGTTGAGAAACGCCATCGCGGTCCAGCTGCGCTGCCCGCCGCGCTTGCGCTCCTGCGCCCAATAGGGCTGGTCGGGGTAGAACCAGTCGCAATGCGGCTTGAACTCCTGCCCCGGCAGATAGCGCTGCCCCTGGATCGTCTCGCCGCATCGCGAGGCGATGCCGAGCAGATCGTCGATCCGGCGAGAGATGCTCATCACGAAGGGATCCCAGGCGTCGAAATTGCCCGAATAGGAGGTGCGGAACTTCGAGACATAGGCAACATCGTGTAGCTGGCTCGGGCGCGCGACGGTGTCGATCATTCGCACCAGCCGCTCGCATTCAGTCGGGGAGAAGAAGTCGCCGGCGGCGAAGATCTCGGCCTTGTCGGTGGGGACGCGATAGAGCCCCGGATCGCTCTCCAGCCGTTGGCGGACAGCGGCGCCCACGCGCCTGAGCGCATCCTGATCGGGGACGAGGGTCCTGGTCGGCATTGGCCCGGCTTTTACAGGCGCGACGGCGACCCGCAAGCGCTGGCCGCGCCGGCGGCGGGGCCACCAGGAGCTGGGCGGCCGCGCGGGGGGAGGCCGGAAAGCATCACCAGAACAAGTTGTGAATCACGTCGACGACCTCGCCGCTATCGACGTCGACCAGCAGCGCATCGTCGTAATAGCGCACCCAGCGGTAAGGGCCGTAGACGTCGGGCAGGCGGTAGCGCCACGGGTCGTTGATCCAGTAGCGGCTGGAGTAGAACGGGCTGCCGAGGCGGACGCCGATGCTCAGGCGGCTGTAGCCATAGCCGCGATAGGGCGCGTAATAGCGGCCGAGACTGAACAGCGAGCGGTTGGCGGCACGATAGCGGTACCAGTCGTAACGGTTGTCGTTGCGCCAGCCTCGGTTGTCCCAGGGGCGGTGCGGGTCGCCGGCGCGATAGCCCTGCGCATAGCCGCGCTGGTCATGGCCGCGATCCTCTCGCCAGTCCTCGCGGCGCCCCTGGCGATACCCCTGGCCGTAGACCGCGTCGCCGCCGCGATGATCGCCGGCGCGGTAGCCCTGGCGGAAGTCCTGCCGGCTTTCGCGCGCGTCCGCGCGCCGCTCGCCGCCATCATGGCTGACGCCGCGCATGGTGGCGCCGTAACTGCGGTCGCGGAAAGCGCCATAGCTGCGAGCTTCGTTGGTGCCATATCCGTGCGGGGCCGCGGCCCGGACGGAGGGCGCCTGCGCGGGCGCGGCCTGGCGCGCATCCGGCATGCGAAAATGCTCGCCGGGCTCGCTGCGCTGTGGCGCGCGCTGCTGACTCCACTCGCCGCGATCGCCGCCGGGGCGAGCGGCGGCCCGTTCCGAGCGGGCGTTCTCGGGGCGCTCGCGCTGGCCCCAGCTGCCGTGCTCGCCGCGGTTCTGCGCATAGGCGGGGGCAGCGGGCAGCAGCAGCGCCGCGGCAAGCGCGCCCAGGGCCACGGCCCGCGAAAGTCCAGACTTCTCCATGGAGCTTCTCCGATTCCTCAGGCCGCTCCACCGCGCGGCGGTTGTCGATCGCCCGGTTCTAGCGCGCGGCGAATGAGCGGCGGGTGAACCGACGCGGGCGCCGCCTGTTACAACGAGAAGTGTGGCGATTAGGCCGGATGCCCCGCGCTCTGGGCCACGGTCCAGGTCTGCCCGCTGGCGAGCAGCCGGGCCAGGTTGGCCTCCTTGCCCGCCGAGGCTTGCGCGCGCTCGGCGCTGACGCCTTCCTCGAAGGTCGGGCGCGGGTCGTCGTAGAGCACGCCCAGCGCCATCGGGAACGGCCCGAACGGCATCTCGACCAGCATGTGCGCCATCGAGCGGTTGCTGACATCGTGAACAATCACGCCGGCGGCCTGCCAGTCGCCATCCGCCACCGGCACGACCATCAGCCGCAGCGCCTCCCGGTCCACTGCGATGCCCTGCGTCCCGCCGGCGAACAGCATCGGCTGCCCGTGCTCGAGCCAGAGCTGGCGGTCCTCGGCGCCCTTGGGCTGCGCGAAATCGTCGAACACGTCCTTGTTGTACACCACGCAGTTCTGGAAGATTTCGATGAACGCGGCGCCTTGGTGCGCATGAGCGGCGATCAGCACCTCGGGCAGCTTCTTGGAGACATCGAAACCGCGCGCCACGAAGCGCGCCCCTGCGCCAAGCGCAAAGGCGCACGGCCGTGCGGGGTGATCGACCGAGCCCAACGGCGTCGAAGGGCTGCGCGTCCCTTCACGGCTGGTGGGTGAGGCCTGGCCCTTGGTCAGGCCATAAATCTCGTTGTTGAACAGCATGATCTGCATGTTCACATTGCGGCGCAGAACATGCATGAGATGGTTGCCGCCGATGCTGAGGCCGTCGCCGTCGCCAGTCACCAGCCAGATGTCGAGATCGGGATTGGCCAGCTTGATGCCCGTGGCAAAGGCCGGCGCGCGGCCGTGGATGGTGTGAAAGCCGTAACTCTCGATGTAATAGGGAAAGCGGCTCGAACAACCGATGCCGCTGACGAACACGGTCTTCGCCGGGTCGCAGCCGAGCTGCGGAAGCGTGCGCTGGACGGCCTTGAGGATCGCATAGTCGCCGCAGCCGGGGCACCAGCGCACCTCCTGGTCGGTCTCCCAGTCCTTGAGCGTGGTCGTCATGGCATGGGGGGGAGTCATGTCGTTCACGTCAGTTGTCCCTGTCGTGGTGGAGCCGCAGGTCGCGCGGAGTGGAGCCGTCGTCGTGGCCGGCTTCGGGATTGGGGAGCTGCTGAAGGTTGGGCGCGATTTCCTCGCCGCCGGCATCGCCGGGATCGGCGTCGAAATAGGTCGCGATCGCGGCTTCGAGCTCGGCGATCTGGAACGGCTGGCCCGAAACCTTGGTGAGCGGCTGCGCGTCGACCAGGAACTGGTCGCGAAGCACGGTCTTGAACTGTCCTGTGTTCATCTCGGGCACCAGCAGCTTGTTGAAACCGCGCAGCAGATCGCCCAGGTTTGCGGGGAGCGGCCAGATGTGGCGGACGTGCACGTGACTAACGTCGCGCCCCTTGCGCCGGCTGCGGATCACCGCCTGGTGAATAGGGCCATAGGTCGAGCCCCAGCCGATCACCGCGAGCTTGCCGCGCGTCACGCCCACCTCGACCGTCTGGTCGGGCACGTCGATGCCCAGCACCTTGTCCAGCCGCGCATCGGTCATCGCTTGGTGGTTGCCGGGCGAATAGTCGATGTGGCCGGTGCCGTCGGCCTTCTCGATCCCGCCGATGCGGTGCATCAGCCCCGGTGTGCCCGGCTTGATCCACGGCCGCGCGCCCTTCGCGTCGCGCTTGTAGGGGAGCAGCGTCTCGCGCCCTTCCGCATCCCGGGCGTTCCTGGCGGTCAGGAACCGGGCGGGCATGGGCGCGAAGCTGGCGGGATCGGGGACCAGCCACGGCTCGGCGGCATTGGCGATATAGCCGTCGGTGAGCAGCATCACCGGGGTCATGTACTGAACCGCGATCCGGCACGCCTCGATCGCGCAGTCGAACACGTCGGCGGGGCTGCGTGCCGCGATCACCGGCATCGGCGCATCGCCGTTGCGGCCATAGACCGCCTGGTAGAGATCGCTCTGCTCGGTCTTGGTGGGAAGGCCGGTCGAGGGCCCGCCGCGCTGGCTGTTGATGATCACCAGCGGAAGCTCGGTCATGATCGCGAGGCCCATCGCCTCCCCTTTGAGGGCGATGCCCGGCCCGCTCGAGCTGGTGACCCCCAGGCTGCCGGCATAGCTCGCGCCGATGGCGGCGCAAATCGCGGCGATCTCGTCTTCGGCCTGGAAGGTGGTGACATCGAACTCCTTCAACCGCGCCAGGTGGTGGAGAATCGCGCTCGCCGGGGTGATCGGATAGCCGCCGAAGAACAGCGGCAGCCCGGTAAGCTGCGCGCCCGCGACGAGGCCCAGCGAGACCGCCTCCGCCCCGGTGATGGTGCGGTAAAGTCCCGGCGCGCTCGGCACCGGATCGAGATGGACCTGGCGCAGCGGGCCCGACAGCTCCGCAGTTTCGCCATAGGCGTGCCCTGCATCGAGCGCGGCGATATTGGCCTCGGCAAGCTCGGGCTTGCCCTTGAACTTGGCGCGCAGCCAGGCGTGGATCGGGTCGCGCGGGCGCCCGAACATCCACAGCGCCAGGCCCAGCGTCCACATGTTCTTGCAGCGCAGTGCATCCTTGTTGCCGAGGCCGAAGGGCTTGACCGCCTCGACCGTCTGCGCGCTGATGTCGAACGCGAGCACCTGCCATCTGGCCAGGCTGCCGTCCTCCAGCGGGTTGACCGCGTATCTGGCCTTTTCCAGGTTGCGCCGGGTGAATTCGCCCGTGTCCGCGATCACCAGCCCGCCCGGCTTGACCGCGGACAGGTTGGTCTTGAGCGCGGCGGGGTTCATCGCGACGAGGACATCGGGCGCGTCCCCCGCGGTATCGATCTGGAGGCTGCCAAAGTTGATCTGGAAGGCGCTGACCCCGAACAGCGTTCCCTGCGGCGCGCGAATCTCGGCGGGAAAATCGGGAAAGGTCGCCAGATCGTTGCCGGCGAGCGCGGTCGAGAGCGTGAACTGCCCCCCGGTGAGCTGCATCCCGTCGCCCGAATCGCCGGCAAAGCGAACCACCACCGCCTCGGTGCGGTGCTCGGGCTCGTCGATCGTTTCGCGGGGAATATCGACCGGCTGGGTCGCCATGGGCAGTCCTTTGGTGCGGCGCCGCGCAGGGGCGCCCGATGACCCAGGGCGCTATGGCGCGGCCCCGGGGCGTTCAATCAAGTTTTTCTCGCTACGCCCAAAAACGCGCATGGAAAACCCTGCGCGTGGCGCTAGGCTCGGCCGGGGCCGAAGGACGATGATGCGCGAAGCGTTTGGCGCTCGGCTCCAGCGCGCCTGGGCGCCTCTGCCGAGGCTGGTTTACCGGAGGATGGGCGAATGAGCGATAACCGGCATTTTGTGCGCGAGGACGTCCAGGGCTTTCTCGACATGCTCAAGGCGATCGGCGGCCCCGGCCCGCAGGATGTCGGCGCCCCCGCAGCGCGCGAGCAGATGCGCGCGATGGGTGCGGTCGCGGAAGTCGAGGCGCGCGAGCTGCCGGTGATCAAGGACTTCATGTGCCCGGGGACCGCCGGGGACATCCCGGTGCGGCTCTACGACACCACCGATCACCGCCAACCCGGCCCGGTGGTGATCTTCTTCCACGGAGGGGGCTTCGTGATCGGGGACATCGGGGTCTACAACGCGCTGTGCACCGAGATAGCGAGCCATCTCGATCTGCCCGTCGTCTCGGTAGAATACCGGCTCGCGCCCGAGCATCCGTTCCCCGCCGCGCCCGACGATTGCGAAGCAGTCGCGCGCTGGATCGCCTCCTCACCGTCCGAGTTGGGCCGCGTCGCGACTGGCCTCGTCCTCACCGGCGACAGCGCCGGCGGCAATCTCACCATCGTCACCACCGGCGCGCTGATGAATGCGCCCGCGGCGGTCCCCGTGCTGGTCCAGGCCCCGATCTATCCCGTCGCCGACGAGATCGACCACCACACCAGCTTCAAGGACTTCTTCGACGGCTTTCTTCTCACCGGCCCGGTCATCGCCTGGTTCAACGAGCAATATGCCGGCGACTCCAGCGATCCGCGCCACACCCCGATGGCCGGCGACTGTGCGAACACGCCGCCGACCGTGTTGTGTACCGCGGGGCTCGATCCCTTGCGCGATTCGGGCCGCAACTACGCCGCGCACCTGATCCAGCAGGGAACCCAGGTCGCCTATCTGGAATTTCCCGGTCTGATCCATGGCTTCATCACCTTGCGCAAGGCGATCCCCAGCGGCCAGGGCGATCTGGCGCGGTTTCTGGACGCGGTGAAGTTTATGCTGGAACCGTGGCGCTGACGGGCGTTTAGGGGAGCATGGACGGAACGGGATATCGGCCCTGCGTGGGGGTGATGCTGGTCAATGCCGAGGGGAAGGTCTTCGTCGGCCGGCGCATCGACAATCGCGAGGGCGACTGGTGGCAGATGCCGCAGGGCGGAGTCGACGCGGATGAGGACCTGCGCGCCGCGGCGCTGCGCGAGCTGGCCGAGGAGACCGGGGTCGCCGAGGACAAGGTCTCGATCATCGGGCGAATGGACGATGCGATCCGTTACGACCTCCCCGACGAGCTGCAGGGCAAGCTATGGGGTGGCCGCTATCGCGGGCAGGAGCAGGTATGGTTCTGCGCCCGCTTCACCGGGCGCGATGCCGACGTGAACCTGGCCGCGCACAACCCGCCCGAGTTCTGCGACTGGAAATGGGTCGAGGCGGACGAGCTACCCGAGCTGATCGTGCCGTTCAAGAAGCGCGTCTACCGGGCGGTGGTCGAGGCTTTCCGCGAGCTGGTTTAACCGTTCAAATGCGCAATCTGGCCGTGTCCGGACCAGATGGCGCTGTCTACTGTCCGAGCGTTCGCGGACGCGCGAATTGGCACCGCGCGATGATCCCCATGTCAGTTGGTCTGTGGGGATCCGGCCTTCGGAACAACCGCTTCGGCGGTCTGGACGCGCGCCGCCGGACCGCGCGCGATAGCGGCCGACAGCGCCAGCGCAGGCGCGCAGGCGCTCTTGCCGCAAGCCTTCTCCACCAAGACCAGCCTCTCGCGCGCCTTGGCGAGCGCGCCCTTCTCGGCCAGCGCCGCGCCCTCGCCCGCCAGCGCGTCGACGTTCTTGGGCTCGCGCGCCAGCGCCTCGCGGTAATAATGGATTGCCTTCCCCTGCAAATCGCTCGCGCGCGCTGCCTCGGCGAGACGAAGGAGGGTGGGCGTATAGCCGGGATCGACGACAAGCGCGGCCTCGAAGGCATCGACCGCGCGTTGCGCATCGCCTGCCTGGAGGGCGTCCTGCCCCACGGCAAGCAAGGTCGCCGCGCGCGGATCGGGAGCGCGGGGCGCTGCCGAGCCGCCGCTGGCGACCAGCGCGAGAGCCAGGGAAAGGGCAGCGGCGGCGGGGGCGAAGCGCATCAAACTCTCCAGGTTCGGCGGGCGGGCAGGCGAGACAGCCATGGCACCGGCAGTTATCACGGCGAAGTTGCACAGGCGATGAAAAAACCGTCCGTGCCATCCTGAAACGGGCCAAGGCGGATTCCTTTCCCTCGCGCCCCGCCCAGCGGCAACGCGAGCTCCCTTGGCGCGAAGCCGAGGTGGGCGGCGAGGAAGCTATCGAACTGGTGCGCTCCTTCCTCGTCGAGCAGCGAGCAGACCGCATAGACCACCCGCCCGCCCGGGCGCACCAGCGCGGCCGCGATAGCGAGCAGCCGCGCTTGCACTGCGGTCAGCCGCGCCAGGGTGGCGGGTGTCAGACGCCACCGCGCCTCGGGATTGCGGCGCCAGGTGCCGGTGCCCGAGCACGGCGCATCGATCAGCACCGCGTCGGCCCGTCCCGCGAGATCGCTGAGCGCCTCCAGCTCGCGCCCGGAATCGAGCAGACGCCTCTCGATCATCGTCGCACCGGCTCGGCCGGCTCGGGGCGCGAGCCGCGCCAGGCGCTGGCGATCGGTGTCGGCGGCGATCAGCGCGCCGCGGTTCTCCATCGCCGCCGCCAGCGCCAGCGTCTTGCCGCCGCCTCCCGCGCACAGGTCGATCACCGTTTCCCCCGGCGCTGCCGCCACGGCAAGGCAGGCGAGCTGCGAGCCGGTGTCCTGAACCTCGATCAGCCCATCGCGCCAGGCATCCCACTGCTCAACCGGAGTGCCCGCCACCAGGCGCAATCCCTGCGGCGCCGCGGCCGCCTGGCCCGGCGCGGGCAGTTCCAGCTCCTCGCGCCTGGCCTTCAGCGTGTTGACTCGCAGGTCGAGCGGAGCGCGCGCGAGCAGCGCCTCGGCTTCGGGCCCCGCGACGCCGGAAGCGGCCAATCGTGCGGTCAGCCATGCGGGGGCGACGCCGCCATCGGCCACGGGTTCGTGCCCGGCACGGATGGCGGGCCCGTAAGGCGAGCCGTCGAACAGAGCCGACAGCGCAGGGTCACTTGCCGCCAGCCGCAGCATGGCCGCCCGCCCGCTCGCGGGAACGGGGCCGCAGGCGCGGATCGCGGCGAAGACCAGCTCGCGAATCGCGCGCCGGTCTTTCGACCCTGCGTATCGGTTCGACTTGAACCATTCGGCCAGGATCCGGTCAGCCGGAGGGCCCTGCTCCCTCGCCGCGGCAATGACCCGGTCGAGCAGCTCGATCGCAGACTGAACGCGCGCCGCAGGCGTCATGCGCGCGTCACCGCGTGGGGTAGTTCGGCGCCTCGCGCGTGATCGCGACGTCGTGGACGTGGCTTTCGGCGAGACCCGCATTGGTGATCCGCACGAACTTGCCGCGCACGCGCAGGTCCTCGATCGTGGCGCTTCCGGTATACCCCATCGCTGCTTTGATTCCGCCGACGAGCTGATGAACCACCGCGCTCGCCGAGCCCTTGTACGGCACTTGGCCCTCGATCCCCTCGGGCACCAGCTTCTGCTCGGTGACGTCCTGCTGGAAGTAGCGATCGGCCGACCCACGCGCCATCGCGCCCATGCTGCCCATGCCCCGGTAGCTCTTGTAGCTGCGGCCGTGGTGGATGAAAATTTCGCCCGGCGCCTCGTCGGTCCCGGCCAGCATCGAACCGATCATCACGCAGCTCGCTCCGGCGGCAAGCGCCTTGGCGGCATCACCGCTGGTCCTGAGCCCGCCGTCGCCGATCACCGGCACGCCAGCCTTCGACGCGGCCTCGGCGCACTCTAGAATCGCGGTGAGCTGCGGCACGCCAACGCCGGCGACAACGCGCGTGGTGCAGATCGAGCCCGGTCCGATTCCCACCTTGACCGCATCGGCCCCGGCATCGACCAGCGCCCGCGTCGCCTCGCCGGTGGCGACGTTCCCGGCGATCACCTGGACAGCGTTGCTCAGCGCCTTCACGCGCTCGACCGCGCGGGCGACGTCGCGGTTGTGGCCATGCGCGGTGTCGATCACCACGACATCGACTTCTGCCGCGATCAGCGCCTCGGTGCGCGCGAAGCCCTTGTCGCCCACGGTGGTGGCCGCCGCCACGCGCAGCCGGCCGGTGCCGTCCTTGGTCGCATGCGGATAGGCGACCGCTTTCTCGATATCCTTGACCGTGATCAGCCCGACGCATCTGCCGCCGTCGTCGACTACGAGCAGCTTCTCGATCCGGCGCTGGTGGAGCAGCCGGCGCGCCGTTTCCTGTCCGGTGCCCAGCGGCACTGTCGCAAGGTTTTCGGTCGTCATCAGCTCGCGCACCGGCTGGGCGGGGTTTTCGGCGAAGCGCACGTCGCGATTGGTCACGATGCCCACCAGCCGGCCCGAGACATCGGTTACCGGAATGCCGCTGATCCGGTGATGAGTCATCAGCGCCTGCGCCTCACCCAGCGTGGCGTCGGGCCGGACGGTGATCGGATTGACCACCATGCCGCTCTCGTAACGCTTGACCGCGCGCACTGCCGCGGCCTGATCGGCTACTTCCATGTTGCGGTGAAGCACCCCGATTCCGCCCAACTGCGCCATCGCGATCGCCATGTCGGCTTCGGTGACGGTGTCCATCGCGGCGGAGACCACCGGGATGCTGAGGCGGATGCTGCGGGTGAGCTGGGTCGAGGTGTCGGCCATCGACGGCAGGATGTCGCTCTCGGCCGGACGCAGCAGCACGTCGTCGAAGGTGAGGCCGAGGGGAATGTCCATGCGTGCCACTTTCGCTGGGGTGGTCGGAAGAATCGTGGCGGCCCATGTAACGACGCTTGGCCGGCGGCGCTAGGGCTTGGCGGCGCCGGCGGCGCGCACTGCTGTGAGCCGTGCATCGGTGTGCGGCGTGAGAAGCGCGGCTTGCGGCGGTGCGCCCGTCAATGGAAATCGCGCGACCTGGGAATGATCCGGACATCGCGCGGATGGCCCCGGGCTGCGGGATCGTGCCAGCCGCATTCGCGGTTGCCGGCAGGCGGCTCCTGCCATGGCTCGACGAGGCTATGGGGACCGTCGGTTCCCGACCGCGGATTGTTTCGTGGATTGGGCTGGCCGGGCAGCGGGTTGTTGCAATGGTCCGCGCGCGCGACCGGCGCTGCGAGCAAGTCGTCGGAAAGGCGGTAAAGCTCGTGGCTGGCGTCGGTCATGTGGTGCGCGATGACATGGATTACCTCGTCATCGTATTCTACCCGCCCGCGCACCTCCATCAGCCGGCTTCCCATCACCACCCGGCGCTGCTTTTCCTTGAGATCGGGCCAGACCACGAGATTGATGACGCCCGTCTCGTCCTCCAGCGTGATGAAACAGACCCCCTTGGCGCTGCCCGGCCGCTGGCGGATCAGCACCACCCCGGCGACCTGGACCATGCTGCGAAATCGGCGCGCGCGCAGGTCGCGGGCGCGCACGAAACCGCGCTCGGCCAGGCTGGCACGCAGGAACGCCAGCGGATGGGCTTTGAGGCTCAGCCGCAGGGTTTGATAATCGGCCACCACCTCTTCGCTGAGCGGCATCGGCGGCAGCCGGGTGGCGGCCTTCTCCGCGCCCTCCTCCCGGGCCCGCGCCGCAGCGAACAGCGGCAGTTCGGGCGCGCTCACCAGTCTGCGCGCATCCCACAGCGCCTGCCGCCGCGACAGGTTGAGCGAGCCGAAGGCATCGGCGCTGGCGAGCCGCTCGACATGCGCAGGACCGATTCGGGCGCGGTCGCGTAACGCCGTGACGTCGGCATAAGGCCCATTGGCGTCACGCTCCGCAATCAACCGCGCCGCCACGGCCTCGGGCAATCCGTCGATCTGCCTGAGGCCCAGTCGAAGCCCGACATGACGGTCGAGCCGGCCCGAGTCCGAGCTTGAGTCTCCAACCCCAGCTTCGCCGCTCCGCGGCTCTGCGGCCTGGCGTGAATCCTCCATCACTTCCAGACTGCAATCCCACCCGGACAGATTGACGTCGGCGGGGAGCACCGCGACGCCATGCTCGAGCGCGTCGCGGACGATCTGCGCGGGCGCGTAAAAGCCCATCGGCTGCGAATTGAGCAGCGCGCAGCCGAAGGCGGCGGGGAAGTGGCACTTGAGCCAGCTCGACACATAGACGAGATGCGCGAAGCTGGCAGCGTGGCTTTCGGGAAAGCCGTATTCGCCGAAGCCGCGGATCTGGTTGAAGCAGCGCTGCGCGAAGTCGCGGTCGTAGCCGCGCGCGACCATGCGCTCGACCATCATGTCCTGGAGCTCGTCGACCATCCCGCGGCTGCGGAAGGTCGCCATCGCCTTGCGCAGACGGTTGGCTTCCTTGCTGGAGAAGCGCGCCGCATCGAGCGCGATCTTCATCGCCTGCTCCTGGAAGATCGGCACGCCCAACGTCCGCTCGAGGATGCTCGAAAGCTCGTCCGGAGGGCCGTGCTCGGGGCTCGGCGCGGGAATGACCACCTGCTCGGCCCCGCGGCGGCGCTTGAGAAAGGGGTGCACCATGTCGCCCTGGATGGGGCCTGGGCGCACGATCGCAACCTGGATGACGAGATCGTAGAATGCGCGCGGGCGCAGGCGCGGCAGCATGTTCATCTGCGCGCGGCTTTCGACCTGGAACACGCCCAGCGAATCGCCCTGGCGGAGCATGGCATAGGTCTCCGGATCCTCGCGCGGGACCGTGGCAAGGCTGAGGCGGCGGCCGTGGTGATCCTCGATCAGGTCGAGGCATTTTCGGATGCAGGTCAGCATCCCCAGCGCCAGCACGTCGACCTTGAGGATGCCCAGCGCCTCGATATCGTCCTTGTCCCACTCGATGAAACTGCGATCGGCCATGGCGCCGTTGCCCATTGGAACGGTCTCGGTCAGCGCGCTTTCGGTGAGGATGAAACCGCCGACATGCTGGCTTAAATGCCTCGGCATTCCAATCATCTGTTGGGTTAGCTTGAGAACTCGCTTGAGATGCGGATCGGTCACATCCATGCCGGTTTCGGCGGCGTGGCGTTCGCTGATTTCGGTGCCCCATCCGCCCCACACGGTGCGCGCGAGCGCGGCGGTGACGTCCTCGGTCAACCCCATTGCCTTGCCGACCTCGCGGATCGCCATGCGCGGGCGGTAGTGGATCACCGTCGCGCACAGCCCGGCGCGATGGCGGCCGTATTTGCGGTAGATGTGCTGGATCACCTCCTCGCGCCGCTCGTGCTCGAAATCGACGTCGATATCGGGCGGCTCGCGGCGTTCTTCGGAAATGAAGCGATCGAACAGGAGCTGGTGCTTGGCCGGATCCACCGAGGTGATGCCCAGGCAATAGCACACCGCCGAATTGGCCGCGCTGCCGCGTCCCTGGCACAGGATCGGGGGATCGACCCCGCGGGCGTAATCGACGATCTCCTTGATGGTGAGGAAGTAGCGCGCCAGCTCGAGCTTGTGGATCAGCGCAAGTTCGCGATGGAGCGTCTCGCGAACATGATCGGGCAAGCCTTCGGGATAGCGCCACTCCGACCCCTTCCAGGTTTCGCGTTCGAGGAACTGCTGGGGCGTCTGGCCCTCGGGGTAGATATCTTCGGGATATTCGTACCGCAGTTCGTCGAGGCTGAAGATGCATGCATCGGCCACCTCACGCGCGGCCGCGATAGCGTGCGGCCACCGCGCGAACAGACGGACCATCGTCTCGGGTGGCTTCAGGTACCGCTCGGCATTGCCATGGAGCAGGTGCCCCGCAGCGGCGACCGTGGTCTTGTGGCGAATCGCGGTCATCACGTCCTGAAGCGGACGCCGTTCGGGCGCGTGATAATGCACGTCGTTGGTAGCGAGCAGCGTGAGCCCGTTCGCGCGGGCCAGGGCATCGAGCCGCTCGATCCGCGCGATGTCGTCTCCTGTGTGCAGGAAGCTGGCGGCGAGGTGGCGAAGCGTGCGAAGCTGCGCGGTAAGATGTGGCAGGATTTCGGCAAGCGTACCTTCGAATGAAACTCTTTCCGGCTGCGGTTCGAAATCACCAAGCGGGACGACATTGCTTTCGACCCCGATGGCGAAGCGCTTTTCGAGATCGCCTGGGGGCAGCAGGATCAGCTGCACGCCCTCGCTATGCGCCGACACCATCGAGAGGCTGATGTCGCAGGCGCCCTTGGCCTGCCATTCACCCTCCATGGTCCTCATCCGGCCCGCGCTGATCAGGCGGCAGAGGCGCCCGTAGGCGGCCCGGTCCTTCGGATAGGCAAGGAGGGCGAGACCTTCGACGGTTTCGACCCGGCACCCGATCACCGGCCTCAGCTTGAGGGTCTTGGCCTCGGTATGGATGCGCACCACGCCGGCCATGCTGTTGGCGTCGGCGATGCCGATCGCATCGTAGCCCAGCGCGCGCGCGGCGAGCACCAGGTCCACCGCGTCCGAGGCCCCGCGCAGGAAGCTGAAGCAGCTGACCAGGCCCAGTTCGACAAAGGGCGCGCGCGACGGCGGCGCTATCGCATCGGGATCGAGCTCGATCGTGCGGCGCGGGATGAGGAGATCGTTTTCGGGCATGACATCACGCCAGCTCCTGGAGCCGCTCCTTCACTGCGGCGAGATCAGCGTCGAACAGCCGCGATTGCTCCTCGCGCGCGGGGCCGTCGAGCCGGAGCAAGTAGGACGGGTGCGCGGTGACCCACAGCTCGCTGCCGTCCTCGAGCGGAATCGGCGCGCCGCGAACCTTGGAGATGCTCACCGTCTTGCCGAGCATCCCGCGCGCCGCGCTGGCGCCCATCGCGAGGACGAGCTTGGGCTGGACAATCGCGCGCTCGCTCTCGATCCACCAGCGGCAGATGTCGATTTCCTTGGCGGTGGGCGATTGGTGCAACCGCCGCTTGCCGCCCCGAACGAGCTTGGGGACAAACTTGAAGTGCTTGACGGCGTTGGTGACGTAGGCGGCGCTGCGGTCGATCCCGACGCGCTCGAGGTGGCGGTCCAGCAGCTGCCCCGCCGGCCCGACGAAGGGCCGCCCGGCCAAATCCTCCTGATCGCCCGGCTGCTCGCCGACAATCATCAGCGCCGCGTCGCGCGGCCCCTCCCCCATCACCACGCGGTTATCGAGCAAGCCGATCGGGCATTTGCGGCAGGCATGAATCGCCTTGTCGATCGCGGCGAGCGTTGCCGGCCGTTCGCCCATCTCCAGCGTTCCGGCGGCGACCATCGCGCTCTCCCGCTTCTGCGCCCCCGCGACCAGCTCGGGGATGAGCGCGGCTTCGGGCATGTTCTTCCAATATTTGCGGGGCATCTCCTTGAGCATGGCCCCGATCTTCAAACGCGCGGGGTTGAAGATCGACGCATAATAGCTGCGCCACAGATCCTCCATCGGATCGCCGCCCGGAGCGTCTGAGCGCTGCGCCGGCGGACCTTCACTCACCACCTCGCCGTCCCAGTGGAGCGAACCGGCCGGGGTTAGGATCGACCATTTCATGTTGGCGAAGCGGCGCACGAAGAAGCCGGCGTTGGCGCGCAGGATGTGGTGCTCGGGCTCGAACCAGGCGACATAGCGCTCCCCGCCCTTCCCGTCCTCCACGAGCCGAAAGCGCACGAAGGCGTGCATCTTGTGGCTGTCCCGGCGAACGGCCTTGTCGAGCTCCTCGATCCGGCGAACGGCGGGATCGGCCCTGTCCTCCATCATGCGCGGATTTGCCTGGAGCCGCCACAGCAGGCGATAAAGCAGCGCGAAACGCTCGGGTTCGGAATGAAGGGTGGCGGTCTTGGCCAGAGTGATGAAGCGCTTGCTGGCGCGGACCGGGCCTGCATCGGATGCCGGGGTTGGCATCCGCCGTTCGCCATGCGCGAACAGATCGGCATTGCCGCCCGGGGCAACCCAGGCGATGCGGTCGGGCGGAACATCGGCTTGCATCAGCATCCGCGCCCGCTCGCGCCAGAAATCGAAATCGTCCGGCTCGGGCAGGGTCACGACGTAATAGGCGCCGAGCTTGACATGCTGGAGCGCGGTCATGCCGCGAACAGCTCCAGCTGCTCGCTCCTGGGCGCCAGTAGCGCGCGCAGATCGGCGCGGTCGCTCAACACCAGAGGACGCCAGTCGGCGGCGCAGATGAAGGGGCGGACCTTGGTGAGCGAGACAGTCAACCGCGCCACATCCTCGAGCCGAAGCGTGCGGTGGCGGCGGCTCGCGAGGATCTGGTTAACCGCCTTCACACCCAGGCCGGGCACGCGCAGCAACGCCTCCTTGCTGGCGCGGTTGACGTCAACCGGGAAGCGCTCCCGGAACTTGAGCGCCCAGGCGAGCTTGGGATCGATATCGAGCGGCAGGTTGCCGTCCGCCCCGGTCGCCTGCATCACCTCGTCCGGCCGATAGCCGTAAAAGCGCATCAGCCAGTCGGACTGGTAGAGCCGATGCTCGCGGATCAGCGGCGGGCGCTTCAGGGGCAGCACGGCGCTCGCATCGGGAATGGGGCTGAACGCGCTGTAATAGACCCGGCGAAGACGGAAGCTGTCGTAGAGCCGGCCTGCCTTGGCCACGATATCCGCATCGGTCGCCTTATCTGCTCCCACGATCATTTGCGTCGATTGCCCCGCCGGCGCGAAACGCGGCGCGTGGCGGAAACGCTTCTTGGCATCCCTGGCTTCCACGATGTCGCGCTTCACATCGCCCATCGCCTGCTCGATCTGACGCGCGCTCTTGTCGGGAGCGAGCCGGGTCAGCCCGGCATCGGTCGGCAGCTCGACGTTGATCGAAACCCGATCGGCATAGAGTCCGGCCCGATGGACCAGCACGGGATCGGCCTCGGGAATGGTCTTGAGATGGATATAGCCGCGGAAATCGTGCTCCTCGCGCAGGATGCGCGCGGCCTCCACGATCTGCTCCATCGTATGGTTCGAGCTTTTCACGATGCCCGAGGACAGAAACAGCCCCTCGATGTAATTGCGCCGGTAGAAGGCGAGCGTGAGGTCCGCCACTTCCTGCGGCGTGAAGCGCGCACGGCGCACGTTCGAGCTCTTGCGGTTGACGCAATAATGGCAGTCGAACACGCAGTGATTGGTCAGCAGTATCTTGAGCAGCGAGATGCATCGCCCGTCGGGCGCATAAGCATGGCAGATACCCATGCCCTCGGTCGAGCCGATGCCCTTGCCACCCACCGAATTCTTCTTCGCCGTTCCCGACGAGGCACAGGAGGCATCGTATTTGGCCGCGTCGGCCAGGATTTCGAGCTTGTGCAGGGTAGTTAGCGACGCCATATGTTCTTTTTATGTTCCATCGCGCTGAATGCAAAGGCTTTGCTGCCTGCCTCGCCGACATTCCCTGGCGAGATGAAGGTTAACGCGCCGCCTACCGTGACTGGAGGGGCGAATTTAACCACTCGTACGCCATAGCCGCGGCAACGGAGCACTGCTTGGCCTTCTTCAACGTCAAAGCCGCCGAGGTTCAGCCCGACCGGCGCGTCGCGCGGCGCTACGTCGTCGATTGTCCCGCGCGCCTGACCATGGCGGGGGGCGACAAGGACGGCCGGTTGACGGACCTTTCTGAGCACGGCGCCCAACTGGAAACTCCGATTCCGCCCGCTCCGGGCATGACCGGGTTCCTGCGGTGGAAAGGCGAGGATCATTATTGCAAGGTGATCTGGTCCGCCGGGCAGCGCTGCGGCCTACAGTTCGACCGGCCGATCGCGGCCGCGCTCCTGGAAAGCACCTGCAGCCATGTGGAGGTTACACTCCGCCCGGTGGCGGCAGTTGCCCGGATTCCCTTGGGCCAGCGCCGCGCTGGTAAGCTCGCCGCCGATTAGCGCCCGGTTGCACGGAGCATCCCGGCAGCGACAAGTCCGGTAAACAGCGCGCATTCGAACACGCCCGATGCCGGAAACCATCCGGGGCTTTCGATCCACGCCATCGACAGACCGGCACCGGGAAAACCCTTCACCATCGCGGCCAGGCTGCCCGCCATCAGCGTCCCGCCGCCAACGACGATTCCGCCGCCGGCCAGTGCGCCGAGCCCGGCGCCGATGGCGTAGCGCGAGGGGTGCTTTCGGCGGGTGCCCAGCCAGTAGCTCGCGCCTGTCGCCAGGCCAACCATCAGCCCTTCGCCCGACCCGGTGATGCGATCGGGTGCGCTGCCCGTGAGCAACCGCAGGGTATCGGCTCCCAACAAGCCGGCAAAACCGCCGACGAGAAGGCCCCCGAGCGCGCCTCCGAGAACCGGCCGCCACCAGGCGTCGTAGCCCGGCTCGACGGCCAAGGCGACGCCGCCGGCGATACCCAGGCCCGAAACCAGCGCGGCCAGAACCGAAACGGCCCCGAGCACCAGCACGAGGGAGAGGGCGTTGCCCTCGCCCGCACCGGCCGCCAGACTGCCATAGACCATTCCCACGACTATTCCCGTCGCGGCCGCCCCGGCACCACCGCCCGCGACCATGGCCAGGAGACCACGCCGGTCGCTTGCCATCCCGCTCGCGGCCTCAGCGTGCTCTTCCCACTCCTCCCACTCCACCTGCCCGACGAAGCGATAGCCGTGCCGCGGAACGGTCTCGATGAAACGCGGGCGCGCGGCATCATCGCCCAGCGCGCGGCGCAGCGCCATGATCGCCTGGGAGAGCGCTTCATCGGTGACGGGAACGCCGCGCCAGACTTCCTCGTGCAGGCGATCCTTGGATACCAGCTTGCCGCGCTCGCGGACCAGCATGACCAGGGCATCGAAATAGCGCCCGCCCAGATCGACGGGAAGGCCGCCGCGCAACAGCAGGCGATTGGCCGGGTCGAGTGTGAATTCGCCGAAACGGAGGGCGCTTCCCCGCGTGGTCACCGCTTGCGATTTCACGGCTTGCTCACTGTTCCCTCATGCCAGTCACCGCCCGGCTCGTCATGAGGTGGCCTCTTTTCCCAAAGGAGGCAACACGATGACCCAGGATATGAACCAGACGCGTGTGATCCGGGCGGCATGGCGGGCGTTTCTGTGGGGCGGGCTGGCGCTGCTGCTGCTGATCCCGGCTCTCGCGATGCAGTTCGAGGCAGAAGGCGTGCATTGGACGGCATCCGATTTCGCGATCATGGGCGTACTGCTAGCCGCGCTGGGACTCGGCATCGAAGCCTCGGTTCGAAGGCTGCGGAACTGGCGGAGCCGGCTGATCGCGATCGGCGCGGCTTTGAGCGTGTTCCTCCTGATCTGGGTCGAACTGGCGGTGGGCGTTTTCGGCACGCCCTTCGCGGGGAACTAGGGTCAGAACCCTAAGCTTACGCGCACAGCCCCTGAAGATACCAGTCGGGCAACCCGCCGCGCCCGTCGCCGATCAGTCCGGCGCGGTAAATCCAATAGCGACGGCCGGCATGGTCCTCGATGCGATAATAATCGCGCAGCCGGGCAGTACCTTTTTCGCGCCACCACTCGGGAGCGATTCGTTCGGGCCCCTCGACGCGGACGACCTCGTGGACTGCCCCGCGCCAGCGGAAACGCAGCGGATAGCCATCGGGAGTGGCGTAGAGCACCGCGATCGCCTCGGCCCGGTCGAGCAGCTTCAAGGGGCGGGCATGGAAAGCCAGCTCGCCCTGCGAGGCGCGCTCGGGCGCGAGCGGGCGCTGCCACCGCTGCGCGCGCTCGGGCAGATGGCTGGCATAGGGCACCGGGCGGCTCACCGCGCCCTGCCCCAACCGCACCGTCAGCCGGTCGATGCAGGCCGCAAGGCTGGTGCCGTGCTGCTCGGCCGCGGCCTCGAGATCGGCCTGCGCCAGCGGCAGCGGCTCGGCCCAGCTAGCGCGCAGCCGTACCATCTCGATCCCGAAACCGGCATCGATACCGTCGAGCTTGGCCGCGAACAGCCGGCAGATATGCACTGCATCGCGCGTGGCGGCGGCGAGTTCGAGCCGCTTGACCGTCACTGCGCCATCGACGCGCCACACTGCCAGTTCGAGCCGGCGCGCACCCTGCGCCTTGCCCTCCAGTTCGCGCGCCATGTCCTGAGCAAGGTCGGCCAGCACGCGCTCGAGCAGCTCGCGGTGACGGATCGGCTCCATCAGGCGCCGCTGCACCAGCGGCAAGTCGATCGGCACCACGGGCAGCAGCGGCTCGGGCACGCGGCCGAGGATCTGGTCGAGCCGGATCAGCGGGTTGGCGGCGGGCGAACGGCGGTTGCGAAACCGGCGCTGGATCGCATCGCGACCCCCTACGCCCTGTTCCACCCCGGCGAGCTGGCCGATGCGCTTGATGCCGAGCCGCCGCAGCACCGTCAGCACATCGCCATCGAGCCGCAGCGCCGCCACCGGAAGATCGGCGAGCGCGGCCAGCATATCCGGCCCGGCCGCGGGCGAGGGATCGAGAATCGCGCCCGCCCCGCCAAAATGCGCCAGCGCCCAGGCGGCGCCCGCGGTAGGCGCGATAGCGGCGCGCACGGTCAGGCCGCGGCGAGCGAAGGCGGCGTGGACATCGGCGAGCAGCCTGGCCTCCCCCCCGAACAGGTGCGGCACCGCGGTGATGTCGACCAACAGTCCATCGGGCGGATCGAGCGCGGCCCAGGGTCCCCATCGCAGCGCCCACACCGCGAGCTGCTCGAGAAAAGCGAGATCGCCCGCCGGATCGTGCGGAGCAGTAACGATCTGCGGGCACAGCGTGCGGGCATCGGCGAGCATCATGCCGGCCCTCGCGCCCCCCGCCGCGGCCGCGGGGTCCAGTGCCTCTATCCGGGGGCCGTGCGCGGTGTCGGCGATCAACACCAGCGGCGTAGCGGGCTCGCCCCTATCATGTGCCAGGCTATGGCGGTCCATGGCCAGCGCGCGCAGCCATAGGGACAGGATCCGGCGCGGCGGCATGATCAGTTGAGAGCGGAGGGGCGCCCCCGCGGCAAGGCGGGGGCAGGCCCTGTCACGGTCGGCTTGCTAGCCCACAACCTGCCGGCCTTCTCCTCCAGCACCCATTCCCCCGGCGCATGGCCGCGAGCGCGAAACAGCTCGGCGTGCCAGGCGGGCGGTCCGGGAGCTTCCGAATTCCAGCGCGGCGGTGCCGAAGGAGCCGCTCCTACCTGCCACCGCATCCGCGCGGAAGACAGATCGCGCGCGGCGTCGAGCCGGACGAGATAAAGCGGTACGCCGTGGCGCTCGGCGGTCAGCGTCAACCGGCGCGAGGCGGTGAAGTCGAGCGCGCGCGGATTGCCCGTCACCTCGCCGATCACGAAGGCGATTTCGCGGCAGCGCACCGCTTCCTCGAGCGCGAACAGGGCGTCTTCCGCCTTGTCGGCCAGGACATGGATCATCCGGTGGCGCAGTTCCAACGGGAGCCCGGGGCGATAGGGCCGCCCGGTGAGCCGCGCCGCCTCGCGAGTCTGCACCCACAGCACCGCGCGCCGGTCGTCCGCCTCCGAACTCGCATCGGGCGCGGCCATCCGCCAGGCGTCGAGCGCCAGCGCCAAGGCCGCCCCCGCCCCGCTCGCATCGCGTGTGCTGGCGAACAGCTCACTGTGGCACACCCCGCCCTGCGCGGGCTGCCAGTGCCGGCTCGCCGCGGAGCTCAGGCGGGCGCTGTCGCATCGCTGGACAAGGGCTGCGGGGGACATGACGGAACGACTCATCTGTTCCGCTTATGTTCCATAACGGGAGAAATCGCAATCGCGGCTGGAGCGAACCTTCGTTTTGCTCATTGGACCTATATTCACCAGAAAGGACCCAGCATGAAGCATGCCCAAGGCAACCCCGAGGACCTCAAGGAAAGATTCTGGCAGGCCCTCGCCGACTCACCCTATCTGTTCCTGCAAGTGACCGGACAGAGCGACACTGCCGTCCCGATGAGCCCGCAGCTCGACAAGGACGCCGACAGCGCGATCTGGTTCTTCACCCACACCAAGAGCGCCTTTGCCAAGCTCGGCCCCGTCACCGCCACCTTTCAGGGCAAGGGCCACGACATGTTCGCGCGCTTCGATGGAACGCTGGTTAAGGAAACCAGCCAGGAACGCTGCGACCAGTTCTGGAGCAATTTCGTTGCAGCCTGGTACGACGAGGGCAAGACGGACCCTGACATCGTGTTCGTACGCATGGACCTCGGCGATGCCGAGATCTGGGACGGGGACGTCGGCCTCCTCAACACCGCCAAGATGGCGCTCGGCATGCATGTCGAGGACGAAGCCGAGGAGCGGCACGTGAAGGAAACCAGCCTCTGATCAACCTCCCCTGCGCCAAGGGCCGCTCCTCGCGTGAGGGCGGCCCTTTCGACCTTGAGCCAAAAGAGGTCAGGCGTCCTTGCCCCCGGGGGTCGACGCACCCGGCAGCGGCGGCACCGGCTGCGGCGGAATGCCCGCATCGTCCTCATGCACTTCCACCAGGCCCTGGCCGACATGGCTACGGCGGCGGCTGTAGGAGAAATACACCACCAGTCCGATGACCGCCCAGATCGCGAAGAGCATCTGGCTCTTCGGGTCGAGCTTGTAGAACAGGTAGAGGCATCCCGCGATCGCCAGCGGTGCGGTGATGAACAGCGCCGGGGTGCGGAACGGGCGCGCCCGGTCCGGGTCGGTGCGGCGGATCACCATCACCGCGATGGAAACCGCCGCGAAAGCGAACAGCGTCCCCGAGTTGGAGATGTTGGCGAGCTGTCCAACGGGAAAGAACGCCGCGAACAGGGCCACGAAAACGCCAGTGATCATCGTGATCACATGCGGGGTGTTGTAGCGCGGGTGGATCTTCGAGAACGCCGACGGCAGCAGGCCATCGCGGCTCATCACGAAAAAGATGCGGGTCTGACCGAACATCATCATCAGGATGACCGAGGGCAGAGCGAGGCCTGCGGCGAGCCCGAGCAGGTTGCCGATCTGCGGCCAGCCGATCTCGCGAAGCGTCCAGGCCAGCGCCTCTTTCGAGCATACCACCGCCTGATCGGCAATCGCGGCGCATTGGGCCGCGAGTTCACGGCTGCCGGGCTCGAGCCCCACGCCGTCGGTCATGATCGGCTGGGCGCCCACCGTCCCGATAACGCCCGCGGCGACGAGCAAATAGAAGATGGTGCAGATCGCCAGGCTGCCAATCAGACCGATCGGCATGTTGCGCTGCGGGTTTTTGGTTTCTTCGGCCGCGGTCGAGACCGCGTCGAACCCCACATAGGCGAAGAAGATCGAGGCTGCCGCCGCCCCGATTCCCGAGAAGCCGAGCGGCGAGAACGGCTCGAAATTCGCCATGTTCATCACCGGCACAGCGAGAATGATGAACAGGGTCAAGGCCGCGACCTTGATCGCGACCAGGACCGCATTGACCGCAGCAGATTCTCTGGTCCCGATCACCAGCAGCCAGGTGACCAGGCCGGCAATCAGCATGGCCGGGAGGTTGATGCTTCCCCCGTCGAATGGCCCGCGCACGAGCGCATCGGGTATGTCCACCGCGAAGGCGTTCTCGATCAGTCCAACCACATATCCTGACCACCCGACGCTGACTGCGCCGGCCGCGACCGCATATTCCAGGATCAGCGCCCAGCCCACCATCCAGGCGATCAGTTCACCCATGACCGCATAGCTATAGGTGTAGGCGGAGCCGGAGACCGGGACCATCGCCGCCATCTCGGCGTAGCACAATGCGGCAACAGCGCAGACGACACCCGCGATGACGAAGCTGAGCATCATGCCGGGACCGGCCTTTTGCGCCGCTTCGGCGGTGAGAACGAAAATGCCGGTGCCGATGACCGCTCCGATGCCCAGCATCGTCAGCTGGAAGGCGCCGAGAGTGCGCTTGAGCGCCTTCTTCTCCGCGGTCGCCAGAATGGCGTCGAGCGGCTTGACCCGGTCTAGGAACATGAATGCGAAACCCCTCCAATGCGACATGGCTCTGCGTCCATGTCCGAATGGGCCGCGAGGCTAGCGGATGGCAGCGGCAATACAAGTGCGTTCGGGCCGCAAAGTGGCCGCTTTCCCCCACCCCGCGCGCTGTGTAGAGGCGCTGAACCATGTCCGCCACATTCCAGCTCGATACCGCGACCAGCCGCGCGAATCCGACGCCGCAGCCCGGGAAGCGGCTGACGGTCCCGGCGATCCGCGATCATAAACAGGGCGGTGTCACCAGGGATCCGCTGGTGATGCTGACCGCATACACCGCGCGGCAGGCCCAGCTTCTCGATGCGCATTGCGACATGTTGCTGGTGGGGGATTCACTCGGACAAGTGATCTACGGGCTGCCCTCCACGCTCGCGGTGACGATGGACATGATGATCGCCCACGGCGCGGCGGTGGTGCGGGGGAGCTATCACGCGCTGGTGATTGTCGACATGCCGTTCGGCTCTTACGAAGGTTCAAAGGAACAGGCCTTCGCCTCGGCCAGCAGGATCATGGCCGAAAGCGGCTGCGCCGCGGTCAAGCTGGAAGGGGGGCAGGCGATGGCCGAGACGATCGCCTTCCTTTCGGGGCGCGGCATTCCGGTGATGGCGCATGTCGGGCTGACCCCGCAGGCGGTCAACGTCCTGGGCGGCTATGGCGCGCGCGGCCGCAGCCAGCGCGAGCATGAGACAATCATCGCCGATGGGCGGGCTGTGGCGGACGCCGGCGCCTTCGCCGTGGTGGCAGAGGGCGTCCTCGAGCCGATCGCGGTTACCCTCACCAAGTCCCTGGAAATCCCCGTGATCGGTATCGGAGCCAGCGCGCAATGCGACGGCCAGGTGCTGGTGACCGAGGATATGCTCGGCATGTTCGAGCGCACCCCCCGGTTCGTGAAGCGCTACGAGAACCTCGCCGGGGTGATCTCCACCGCGGCCGCAAGCTATGCGCAGGATGTGCGGGCGCGCAGCTTCCCCACGCCCGACCAAACCTATCAGCCGAAAGACTGACCACAGCCATGCGCGACGCTCTGAAGCATTACACCTTCTCGTTCCTGTTCATGGCCGCCTGTCTGGGCCTTGCAGGCTGGTATGGCTTTCAAAGCACCGGCACGGTGACCGGCATGGCGCAGGTGCTGTGGATCGTCTTCGTCCTTTCGATCCTCGAAATATCGCTGAGCTTCGACAATGCGGTGGTCAACGCCTCGGTGCTCAAGGAAATGGACGAGGTTTGGCAGAGACGCTTTCTGACCTGGGGCATCGCCTTCGCGGTGTTCGGAATGCGGATCGTGTTTCCGCTTGCGATTGTTGCCCTGGCGGCCGGCATCGGGCCGGTTCAGGCGGTGGAGCTCTCGCTCGGCAACCCGGCTGAATACGAGCGGATCGTCAGCAGCGCGCATGTCGGCATCGCGGGTTTTGGCGGCGCGTTCCTGGCGATGGTCGGCCTCAAGTTCTTCTTCGATCAGGACAAGGAGGTACACTGGGTCCGATGGATAGAAGAGCAGCTCAGCAAGTTCGCCGCGTTGCCCGCGGCGGAGATCGCGTTGCTCCTTCTCATCATGTGGGGCATCTCCAACGTCCTGCCTGCGGCCGAAGCGCTGACCTTTCTCATTGCCGGCATTCTGGGCCTTGTCACCTTCATTGCGGTCGAGGGGCTCAACACCATTCTCGAGATAAGCGAGGAAAAGAAACGGATCGCAGGCGCCGCGGTGCGCAGCGGGCTCGGCGGCTTCCTCTATCTCAACGTGCTCGACGCCAGCTTCAGCTTCGATGGCGTGATCGGCGCCTTCGCGCTTTCGAACAACATGGTGATTATTGCGCTTGGCCTGTCGATCGGGGCGATGTTCGTGCGGTCGATGACCATCCATTTGGTGCGCCAGGGCACGCTGGCGCAGTATCGCTTCCTCGAGCACGGCGCCTTCTGGGCGATCATCGCGCTGGGCGGGATCATGCTCGCCTCGGCGCGGTGGCATATTCCGGAAACCATCACCGGAGTCATCGGCGCGCTGCTGATCGGGCTCTCATTGTGGTGGTCGGTGCGCTTCAACAAGCGCCACCCCGACGCGGCGACGGTTGAGTCCGACATAGAACGGGCGACCCACCGCTAGGCTGTATCGACATTCAGGATTCCCATTTGGTTTGATGTCTGATTCATAGGCGTCCGTCATTTGCGGCGGAGGCGGTGATGGGGATCAAGCGTTACGAGGTTAGCCACGAGCAGTGGGAGCGGATCGCGCCGATACTGCCGGGCAAGGCTTCGGATCCGGGGCGGACGGCGCTCGACAACCGGCTGTTCGTGAACGGTGTATTGTGGGTGCTCAGGTCGGGGGCGCGCTGGTCGGACCTTCCCGAGCGCTACGGCAAATATAAGAGCGTCCACAAGCGCTTCACCCGCTGRGCT
>NNBV01000646.1_pt1 | contig 91401 bp, 91 predicted proteins | sample 1173771 | NCBI WGS metagenome assembly NNBV01 (sample SAMN07173938, study PRJNA388173) | plant metagenome | isolation source: symbiotic tissue sample KVS11 | place: Norway: Troms, Kvaloya island | reverse complement strand
GCCTGAGCCAGCTGAACGACCTCAGACGGGCATTCCCCAACTMCTTCGGCGATGTGCGCCTCTTTAGGGAGCAACTGCGTCACATATGCAAAGGCCGTGGCGTCGCGACTTACGAGCTTCCCCCCCAGGCGCTAGCAGCGCCTCGCAGCAGAGACATCGTCAACCCGAACTGGCTCCGGACGCCTCGCTTTCACAAGCCTCGGGGGGCCTGATCAGAAACCACTTCTGTTGCCATCTGATTGTTCGCTCGTTGCCATCTGAAAGTTCGCGCTACACTTCATGGTTTCGCCCGGCTGCGACAAGAGCTTCGCCACCTGTCAGGCCAAATTCGGCAATGGCATCAACTTCCGCGGCTTCCCGCATATCCCCGGCAACGACTTCATCATCGGCGGCGTCAGGCCGGGCGATGGCGCACTCGATGGCGGGAGCCTGTTTCGATGATGGCCGCCGCCACGCGCGCCGACATCGTCGCAGCGGCCCGGCTCTGGCTCGGCACGCCCTATCATCATCAGGCCTCGTTGCAGGGTGTCGGCTGCGATTGCCTCGGTCTCGTCCGGGGGGTCTGGCGCGACCTCTACGGGCCGGAGCCGGAAGCGCCGCCGCCCTATTCGCAAAGCTGGGCGGAAAGCCTGGGCGTCGAGACGCTGGCCGCCGCGGCGCTGCGCCATCTGCTGCCGGTCGCGCGCGGGTGCGAGCGGCCGGGCGACGTGCTGCTGTTTCGCTGGCGGGCGCACCTGCCTGCCAAGCACTGCGCCATCCTCAGCGCGCCGGACCGCATCGTTCACGCCCATGACGGCGCTCAGGTCAGCGAGGTCGCCTTCTTGCCCTGGTGGCGGCGGCATCAGAGCCACGCCTTTTCCTTTCCCGGAGTGACCGACTGATGGCCACGCTTCTTCTCCAGGTCGCCGGCAGCGCGCTCGGCACGGCGCTGGGCGGGCCGATCGGCGCCGTCATCGGCCAGGCGATCGGCGGCATCGCCGGCGCCCGCATCGACCAGTCCCTGCTCGGCGGTTCGGCGGGCACCCGCACGGTCGAGGGGCCGCGCCTGAACGCGGTCGACGGGTTGTCCTCCAGCGAGGGCGCGGCGATCCCGCGCGTCTATGGTCGCGCCCGCATCGGCGGCCAGCTGATCTGGGCGACGCGCTTCGAGGAGGAGATCAAGGTCGCGGTGACCCGCACCAAGAGCGGCGGCAAGGGCAGCCCCAAGCAGAAGACCGTCGAGACCACCTACAGCTACTTTGCCAATCTCGCGATCGGACTCTGCGAGGGGCGCATCGCCTTCGTCCGGCGCATCTGGGTCGATGGCCGCGAGCTCGACGTCACGACCGTCAACATGCGGGTCCACCAAGGCGACGAGACGCAGGATCTCGATCCGCTGATCGCCGCCAAGGAGGCCGGATCGGCCCCGGCCTATCGCGGCCTCGCCTATGTCGTGTTCGAGCGCTTTCCACTGGCTGAATACGGCAACCGCGTGCCGCAATTCGCCTTCGAGGTCGTGCGCGCCGTCGAGGGGCTCGGCGGCATGATCCGGGCTGTGACGCTAATCCCCGGCGCGAGCGAATTCGTCTACGAGATGAGCACGGTCAGCCACGAGCCGGAACCCGGCGTCACCGAAAGCCTGAGCCGCCACCAGCTCTATGGCGGTTCCGACGTCGATACGGCGCTGGGTCATCTGACCGCGCTCTGCCCCAATCTGCGGCGGGTTTCGCTCGTCGTGGCCTGGTTCGGGGACGATCTGCGGGCCGGCTCCTGCACGCTCGCCCCGCGTGTCGAGATCGCCCACAAGCCGACGACGGGTGCGCAGTGGTCCGTCGCGGGGCTGGATCGTGCGACGGCGCGCGTCGTCAGCCAGATCGACGGCCGGCCGGCCTTTGGCGGGACGCCGTCAGATGCGAGCGTGATCAGGCTGATCCGTCGCCTGCGCGACGATTACGGCCTCGAGGTCGTGCTCTATCCCTTCGTGATGATGGACGTACCCGCCGGAAATGCGCTGCCCGACCCGGTGATCGGGACCGCTGGCCAGCCGCATTATCCCTGGCGCGGCCGCATCACCTGCGCGCCGGCCCCGGGCAGCGCCGGCAGCGTCGATGGCACGGCCGCCGCCGAAGCGCAGGTGGCGACTCTGCTCGGCACGGTCTCCGCCGCCGACATGTCCGTCGAGGGCGAGCAGATCGCCTGCGCCAGCCCTGACGAATGGAGCTATCGTCGCTTCATCCTGCACCACGCCATGCTCGCGCAGGCGGCAGGTGGCGTCAGCAGCTTCGTGCTCGGTTCGGAAATGCCCGGCCTGACGCGGGTGCGTGGAGCGGTTGGCTATCCGATGGTCGCGGGACTCGTCGATCTGGCCGACGAGGTCAGGGCGCTGCTGCCCTCGGCCACGCTGACCTATGCGTCCGACTGGACCGAATATGGCGCCCATGTCCGCAATGGCGGGCAGGATGTCGCCTTTCCGCTCGATCCGCTCTGGGCCTCGCCGGCGATCGGCGCGATCGGCCTCGACTTCTACCCGCCGCTCTCCGACTGGCGCGACACCAGCGACCACGCCGATACGGCCATTGCGAACGGGCCGAGCGATCTCGGCTATCTCCGCGCCCGCCTCAACTCCGGCGAGGCCCATGACTGGTATTATGCCGACGCGGCCGGGCGCCTCGCCCAGACGCGCCTGCCGATCACGGATGGCGCCTTCGGCAAGCCCTGGGTGTTCCGGCAGAAGGATCTCGTCGGCTGGTGGAGCCATCCCCATGTCGAGCGCGTCGGGGGCGCGGAGACGGCCACGACCGCCTTTGTGCCCGGCGCCAAGCCGATCTGGCTGACCGAGATCGGCGTCCCGGCCGTCGACAAGGGAGCGAACGCGCCCAACGTCTTCCCCGACGCGAAATCGGCCGAGAGCGGTTATCCGCACTTCTCCAGCGGGGCGCGCGACGATCTGGTTCAGGCGCGTGGGCTGGAGGCGATCATCTCCGGCTTCGACCCGGCGCGCGAGGGCTTCGAGGTCGCCCGCAATCCGGTCCATCCGGTGACGGGCCTCCGCATGATCGATCCCGCCAACATCTTTGTCTGGAGCTATGACGCCCGGCCGTTCCCGGCCTTTCCCGATCTCGGCGGCATCTGGGCCGATGGCGCCAGCTACGACACCGGGCACTGGCTCAACGGCCGCATCGAGGGCACGCCCGTCGACAGGCTGCTGCGCCGCATCCTGGCCGATTTCGGGCTGCCGGCGGCCGACGTCATCTCCGTCGACGGTTTCCTCGACGGCTATGTGCTCGACCGGCCGCTGTCGGCCCGGCAGGCGCTCGAACCGCTCAGCCAGATCTTCGGCTTCGACGCGACGATGAGTGCCGGCAGGCTCGTTTTCCGGGGCCGCGGCGGAACCGTCGCGCGCAGCCTCGACGAGGATGATTGGGTGCTCGACCGCGACGGCCAGCCCTATGAACTCCGCCGCTCGCAGGAGAGCGAATTGCCGCTCGAACTGCGTCTCGGCTTCAGCGATGGCGAGGGCGACTATCACGCGGCCGCAGCCCGTTCGCGCCGGCTGGCTGGCGCGGCCCGGCGCGAAATCGGCGTCGAGACGGCGATCGTCACCCGGCCGGCGGAAGGCCAGCGCCTCGCCGATCAGCGCCTCCAGGAGGTCTGGGCCGGTCGCGAGACGCTGCAGATCGAGCTCTCGCCCCGTTGCGTCGGGTTGGAGCCGGGCGATGTCGTCGGCCTCCCCATCGACGGGGCGCAGCGTCTCTTCCGCCTGACCCGGATCGACGACGGCCCGAGCCGCAAGTCGAGCGCGCGCGCCGTCGAGCCCGCGATCTATCGCAGCAGCGGCGTGCCGAGCCTGCCGAAACCGCCGAGGACCGCGCCGGCCTTGCCCGGCAGGCCGCTGGTCATCCCCCTCGCTTTGCCGATCGCGCGGACGTCGCCCCCGCCGCTTCTCTCGCTGGCCGCCTTCGCATCGCCCTGGCCGGGCGCGCTCGCAATCTGGCAGGCCGATGGCGCCGGCCAGTTCGACCTGCTGCGCCTGATCGAGGCGCCCTCGGTCGTCGGCGAAACGCTCACCATCCTGCCTCCGGGGCCGGTCTGGCGCACCGACAACCGCGCCGTGCTCGACATTCGGCTGCGGGGCGGCGTGCTGTCCTCCGTCTCAGCCGAAGCAGCGCTCGCCGGAGCCAATGCGTTGGCCCTGCTCGACGAGGCCGGCACCGTCGAGATCGTCACAGTCGCCCATGTCGAGTTGGTTGGCCCGCAGCGCTTCCGGCTGTCGGGCCTGGTTCGCGGCATCGCTGGATCGGAGCTGGCGGCCGGCCGGAGCCTGCCTGTGGGCTCCCGCATCGTCGCCCTCGACGGTGCGGCCGTCCCCTTGACCGGTGACCTCGGCGATCTCGGTCGCGAGCAGCGCTACCGCGTCGGCCCGATCCAGCACGACATCGGCGACCCATCGATGGCGGAGCTGACGGCCATTGTCGGCGGCGAGGCGCTGAGACCCTTGTCGCCCGTGCATCCCCGGGCCCGGCGCTGGGGCGGGGCGATCGAGATCGACTGGATTAGGCGCACGCGCATCGACGGCGATTCCTGGGATCTGGCCGAGGTGCCGCTCGGCGAGGAGGCGGAGCTTTACGATATTGCCATCCTCGATGGGACGGTCGTGCGGCGTAGCGTCCGGACGACCGCCGCCGCCTGGTCCTATCCGGAGGCTTTCGAACTGGCCGATTTCGGCGTCGCGCAATCGGAAATCGAGATTGTGATCGCCCAGATCAGCACTGTCGCCGGGCGCAGCCATGAATGGCTTGGACGTGTCCGCGTGCGCTGACATAGTCTTGGATTCCGCAACATTCATGGCGCGTTCACGCGAGCGGGACTAGCCGATGTCGATGATGTCCGTCGAAACCATCCTTACCCTCGCCTTGCTGGCGATGCCGCTGCCGATCGTCCAGATCGACAGTCAGGAGCCGATCGCCTGCCTGTCCGCCGACGAGACGCGCGACGCGGTCGCCGATGGGCGCGTCATGCAGCCGGTGGAGGCGTCCCGCCATGCCCGTCAGGCGGCGCCGGGCGAGGTCGTTCGCATCAGGCTTTGCCGCCAGGGCCACGACTATGTCTATGTGGTGACGACGCTGAAGCGTGACGGGCGAGTCGCCCGCGTGACGCTCGAAGGACTGTCTGGCAAGGTCGCGACCATTCGCTGACGCACATCCGCCGGACCACCGCCAACAGGAGCTGACCCACCGTGAGACTGCTCGTCGTCGAGGACGACAAGGACCTCAACCGCCAGATCGTCACCGCGCTGGAAAATGCCGGCTATGCCGTCGACAAGGCTTTCGACGGCGAGGAGGGGCTTTATCTCGGTGAGACCGAGCCCTATGACGCCGTCATTCTCGACCTCGGCCTGCCCAAGGTCGATGGCGTCGCCGTGCTTCAGGGCTGGCGCCGGGCAGGCAAGATCATGCCGGTTCTGATCCTCACCGCGCGACCGCTGGAGCGACAAGGTCGCGGGCTTCGATGCCGGCGCCGACGACTATGTCACCAAGCCGTTCCATGTCGAGGAGCTGCTGGCGCGCGTGCGGGCGCTGCTGCGTCGCGCCGCCGGCCACGCGACCTCCGAACTGGTCTGCGGCCCGGTCAGGCTCGACACGCGCGCAAGCCGCGTCGTCGTCGACGGAAACCCAGTCAAGCTGACCTCGCACGAATATCGGCTACTGGCCTATCTGATGCACCATCAGGGCCGCGTCGTCTCGCGCACGGAGCTGGTCGAACATCTCTACGACCAGGATTTCGACCGCGATTCCAACACGATCGAAGTCTTCGTCGGTCGCCTGCGCAAGAAACTCGGCGTCGAGGTCATCGAGACTGTGCGGGGCCTCGGCTATATCTGCGCCGCGCCCGAGAAGGTGTGATCCCCGCAGATGCCGTTCAGGTCGCATCGCTACTCGCTGGGCGCGCGGCTCTTCCTCTCGGCTGCGATCTGCTGCGCGCTGGTGCTGGTGCTGGCCGGCTTCGGCCTGACCACCTTCTATCGCCGCTCCGCCGAGCGCGGCTTCGACGAGCGCCTCAGCGTTTATATCAAGGAGCTGATTGCCGACCTTGCCGCCCCTCCCGAGACCGAGCGGCAGGCGATCGGCGATCTCGGCGAACCCCGCTTCGACCTGCCGCTATCGGGTTGGTACTGGCAGATCATCCGTCTCGACGGTGAGCGGCCGAGCATTCGCGCCTCGCGCTCCCTCGTCGGCGGCCAGCTGCCCAAGCTCCTCGACCAGCCGATCGTGCCCAATGCGCGAGGCCTGCGCGAAAGCTACATCTCCGGGCCCGACGACCGCTCTCTGCGGATCCTCGAGCGCGAGATCGATGTCGGCGAGGATGGCCGCTTCTCGGTGGCGGTGGCCGCCCCTTCCGACGAGATCGATGCGGACATTCGCGACTTCCGCCTGGCGCTCACCATGACCTTCGTCCTGCTCGGGCTGGCGCTGGTCGCCTCCACCATCATCCAGGTGCGGTTCGGCCTGCGCCCCCTGGTGCGTCTGGGCGCCGCCATCGGCATGGTGCGCACCGGAGAGACACCGCGCATCGTCGGCCGCTATCCCCCCGATCTTGCGCCGCTGGCTGGCGAACTCAACCAGCTCATCGACGCCAATCACGAAATCCTCGACCGCGCCCGCACGCAGGTCGGCAATCTCGCCCATGCCCTCAAGACGCCGCTCAGCGTGATGCTGAACGAGGCCGAGGCCGATGGCGGGGAGGGCCCGCTGCCCCGGACGGTGAAGAGCCAGGCTGCGATCATGCGCGATCAGGTCCAGTATTATCTCGATCGGGCCCGGGCGGCGGCGCTCTCGGGCGCGCTCGGCGGCGTCACCGAGATCGCGCCGTCGCTCGATGCCCTGATCCGCACCTTCACCAAGATCTCGCAGGGCAGGGGCATCAGTGCCAGCCACAGCGTGCCGGCGCGCGCGCGTTTTCGAGGCGAGAAGCAGGATTTCGAGGAGATGCTCGGCAATCTCCTCGACAACGCCTTCAAATGGGCCGACGCGACCGTCGAGGTCTCGCTCGATCACCGACAGGACGATGGTCCCGGCCGAATGGTGCTGCTCATCGACGATGACGGTCCGGGCCTTCCCGACGAGGCCTTGGCGGATGTCCTCAAGCGCGGCCGGCGGCTCGACGAGGCCACGCCGGGTTCCGGATTGGGACTGTCGATTGTGCTCGATCTCGCCAAGCTCTATGGCGGCGAACTCTCGCTGCAGCGCTCGCCGCTCGGTGGCTTGCGGGCACGCCTCGCACTGCCCTCCGTCTGAGCCGTGTCGCCCACGCGTGACCCTTTGTCGCCATCTTCGGACATGAAGCGGGGCCCGATTTTGGCTAAGACCTTTCGATGCTGATCTGGATCATCTTCGCGGTCATGACCGGCGCGGCGGTTTTCGCGCTGCTCTGGCCGCTCGGCCATGGCCGCGAAGCGGCCTTCGCCGATGCCGCGGACGCGCGGAGCCTTTATCGCGCCCAACTCGGCGAGATCGAGCGCGACGTCGCGCGCAGGCTGATCGGGCCGACTGAAGCGGAGGCGGCGCGCGCCGAGGCGGCACGCCGCCTGCTGCGCGCCTCCGGCGACGAAGCGGGCCCCGCCGGCGAGACGGAATCGTCGCTGCGCCGGCGGCGGGCGAGCTCGGCGCTGGCCTTGTCCTGCGTGCCGTTGCTCGCGCTGCTGGTCTATGGCGCCTATGGTTCGCCGGGAAATCCCGACCAGCCGCTCGCGGCCAGGCTGCAGGTCGATCCCTCGCGCCAGGATTTCGCGCTGGCGCTGTCGCGGATCGAGACCCACCTCGCCAACAATCCAGCCGACGCAAAAGGCTGGTCGGTGATCGCGCCCGTCTACATGCGCCAGGGCCGTTATGACGATGCGGCAACGGCCTTCGCGGCGGCGATCCGTCATGGCGAGGCAAGCACCGAAGCGTATGCGGGGCTGGGTGAGGCGCGCACACTGGCCGCCGGTGGCGTTGTCACGGCTGCGGCGCGCGAAAGCCTGACTGAAGCGGTCCGCCTCGATCCGAAGAACGCCCGTGCCCGCTTCTTCCTCGCCATCGGCAAGGAGCAGGATGGCGATTCACCGGGCGCGATCGCGTCCTTGCGTGAACTGCTCGGCGAAGCCGCGCCCGGTGCGTCATGGGCAGCCGCAGTCCGCCAGCGCCTTGAGCGGCTCGAAGCCGCATCCGCCGGCAGCGCGATCACGGCATTGTCGCCCGCCGACCGGCAGGCCGCGATCCGCTCCATGGTCGATGGTCTGGCCGAGCGCCTCAAGGCGGGCGGCGGCACCTTGCCGGAATGGACCAGGCTGATCCGTTCGCAGACCGTACTCGGTGACAGGATGGCGGCGCGGGGGGCTCTCGCGACGGCGCGCGAGCGCCTGGCGCAGGACGCCCCGGCGCTGGCCGAACTCGACGCGATCGAGGGCGAACTCGCCTTGAAGGAGATCGCGCCATGACCGCCGCCGAGCAGCCACGCATGGCGGCGCCGAGGCGCAAGACGACCCGCAAGCAACGGCGGCTCATCCTGATCGGCGCGGCCGGCGCGGTGCTCTGCATTGCCGCCGGGCTTGTCCTGTTCGCCCTGCGTGACGCGATCGTCTTCTTCTATGGTCCCACCGAGATCGCCGAGAAGGGCGTCGCGCCCGGCACGCGGATGCGGCTCGGCGGGCTGGTCGAGACCGGCTCCGTCGTGCGCGGGCCCGGCCAGCGCGTCGTCTTCTCGGTCACCGACAGCCGCACCGCGATCAAGGTGAGCTATGAGGGGCTGCTGCCCGATCTCTTTCGCGAGGGGCAGGGCGTCGTCACCGAGGGCGTTTTTGAGGGCGCCGGCCAGTTTCGTGCCGATTCCGTCCTCGCCAAGCATGATGAGACCTATATGCCGCGCGAAGTCGCCGATGCGCTGAAGAAGCAGGGGCATTGGCAACCGGGCGAAGCCGGCGCCCCGGCGCCGCAGGCCGGTCCAGCCCCGCAGGCCAAGCCGTGAGACGCACATGATCGTCGAAATCGGCCATTTCGCGCTGGCCCTGGCGCTGGGCGTCGCCGTGGTTCAGGCGCTCGTCCCGCTCTGGGGCGTCGCGCGCCATGACAGGACACTCGCCAGCGTCGGCTCGGCCGCGGCGATCGCCTGCTTCCTGCTGGTCGCGCTGTCCTTCGCGGCGCTGGTCACCTCCTATGTGCGCTCGGACTTCTCCGTCGCCAACGTCTTCGAGAACTCGCACTCGACGCAGCCGCTGATCTACAAATTGACCTCCGTCTGGGGCAACCATGAGGGCTCGATGCTGCTCTGGGTGCTGATCCTGACGCTGTTCGGGGCCCTGGTCGCGCTGTCGCGAGGCTCCCTGCCGGCGCGGCTGCGGGCCGGCACGCTGGCCGCGCAGGGCATGGTCACCGTCGCTTTCCTCGCCTTCACCCTGCTGACCTCGAACCCGTTCCGCCGGCTGGTCCCGGCCCCGGCGGAAGGGCAGGACCTCAACCCGATCCTGCAGGATCTCGGCCTCGCGATCCATCCGCCGCTGCTTTATGTCGGCTATGTCGGCTTCTCGATTACCTATGCCTTTGCCGTCGCAGCCCTGATCGATGGCCGCATCGACGCGGTCTGGGCCCGGGCAGTGCGGCCGTGGACGCTGCTCGCCTGGGTCTTCCTGACGCTCGGAATCGCGATGGGCTCCTACTGGGCCTATTACGAGCTGGGCTGGGGCGGCTGGTGGTTCTGGGATCCGGTTGAGAACGCCTCGCTGATGCCCTGGCTCGCGGGCACCGCGCTGATCCACTCGACGGTGGTGATGGAAAAGCGCGACGCGCTCAAGGTCTGGACGATCCTGCTCGCGATCCTGACCTTCTCGCTCTCGCTGCTCGGCACCTTCATCGTCCGCTCCGGCGTGCTGACCTCGGTGCATTCCTTCGCCAGCGACCCGTCGCGCGGGCTTTTCATCCTCGGCATCCTCATCTTCTTCGTCGGTGGCTCGCTCGCGCTGTTCGCGTGGCGCGCGCCGCTGCTGCGACAGGGCGGCCTGTTCGCGCCGGTGTCGCGGGAGGGCGCGCTCGTCGTCAACAACGTCTTCATCGCCACTGCCTGCGCGACCGTCTTCATCGGCACGCTCTATCCGCTGGCGCTGGAGATGGTGACCGGCGACAAGATCTCGGTCGGCCCGCCCTTCTTCAACGCCACCTTCGTCCCCGTGCTGGTGCCGCTGCTGCTGATTCTGCCGCTGGGCCAGTCGCTGGCCTGGAAGCGCGGCGATCTGCTCGGAGCGGCGCAGCGCAGCATGGCGGCCTTCGGGCTCGCCATCATGGTCGCGCTGGCGATCATCGCCGTGACCTGGGGCGGCCCCGTGCTGGCGCCGCTCGGCATCGGGCTGGGCGTTTTCCTGGTCGCGGGCGCGGTCTTCGATCTCGGCGAGCGCATCGTCGCGCGCGCCAGTGGCTGGCCGGCGATGCTGTCGCGGGCCAAGGGCTTGCCGCGCTCGGCCTGGGGCACCGCCTTCGCTCATGCCGGCGTCGGGGTGAGCGTCATCGGCATCGCCGCCGCAGCCTGGAGCACGGAGGCCATCGGCGTGCTCAAGCCGGGCGAGCGACTGACCAGCGGCCGCTACACGGTGGTGCTGGAATCGGTCCTGCCGCGCAGCGGGCCGAACTTCCGGTCCGAGGTGGCGCGCTTCCAGATCTTCTCCGGAACCCGCGAACTTCAGCCGGTCGAGGCCGCCAAGCGCATCTACACCGCCCGCGCCATGCCGACGACCGAGGCCGGCATCCGCACCGACGGGCTGAGCCAGGCCTATCTCGCGCTCGGTGAGGCGCAAGGCGACGGCACCATCGCAGTGCGGCTCTACGACAAGCCGCTGATCCTGCTGATCTGGATCGGCGCGATCGTCATGGCCTTCGGCGGCGGGCTCTCGCTCACCGACCGGCGCTTTCGGCTCGCTGCACCCAAGCGGGCACCGTCATCGCGGGTCGCCGCGCAGCCGGCGGAGTGACCCCGATGCGCCCGTCTGCCCTTCCCCGCCTCCTGCTTGCTGTCGCGCTCGCTCTCGCACCCGCCTGTTCTGCGCTGGCGGTCCAGCCTGGCGAAATCCTGCCCGATGCGGCGATGGAGCAGCGGGCCCGCGCGATTTCCTCCGAGCTGCGCTGCCTGGTCTGCCAGAACCAGTCGATCGACGATTCCGATGCGCCCCTCGCCAAGGATCTGCGCGTACTCGTGCGCGAGCGGCTCGTCGCCGGCGATAGCGACCGCGCGGTGCGCGATTTCGTCGTGGCGCGCTATGGCGATTTCGTCCTGCTGCGCCCGCCCTTCGACGTCAGGACGGCGCTGCTCTGGGCCGCGCCGTTCCTGATCCTGCTGGCCGCGCTGGGCTTCATGTGGCGCCGGGGCAGGGCGATGCCGGCGCCTGCGAGCGCCTCTCCGCTCTCGGAGGATGAACGCCGCCGCGTCGAGCGCCTGCTCGGCAATGAGCTGCCCTGAACGGCTGCGCCCGAGCCGACAGAAACAAATCGTTACCTTACGAAACTGTCATCTTCGGGCGAAACCGGCGTAACGCGCCGCAGGTCATGGTCCTCGTCACGAGCAGGGAAGGCCCTGCCGCTGAATTCGAGGTTCTCCCATGACCACCACCACTCCCTCTCGGTCCATCCTGAAGCGCGGCGCCCTGCTGGCCGGCGCGGCCACCCTCGGCATCGGCCTCGCCGCCGGCCTCGCCGATGGCGCGCTCAAGTTCGACCACCCCGCCTTCGCCCAGCCGATCCAGCTCTCGGGCGTCCAGACCAATCTTCCCTCCTTCGCCGACATGGTCGAGAAGGTGAAACCCGCCGTTGTCTCCGTCCGCGTGAAGCAGAAGGTTGCCGGCGAGATGGAAGACGACCAGGGCAGTCTGGACGACCTCCCGCCCGGCCTGCGTCGCTTCTTCGAGCAGCAGCAGGGCCAGCAGCGCGGCATGCGTCCGGAGCGCCCGCGGACTCCCCAGGCCATGTCCCAGGGCTCGGGCTTCTTCGTCAGCCAGGACGGTTATGTGGTGACCAACAACCACGTCGTCGACAAGGCGTCCGAGGTGCAACTCGTCACCGATGACGGCAAGACGCTGAACGCCAAGGTCATCGGCACCGATCCGCGCACCGATCTGGCCCTGCTCAAGGTCACCGAGAGCGGCAACTACCCCTTCGTCCAGCTCGCCTCCGGCAAGCCGCGCATCGGAGACTGGGTCCTGGCCGTCGGCAACCCCTTCGGTCTGGGCGGAACGGTCACCGCCGGCATCGTCTCGGCGCAGGGTCGTGACATCGGCTCCGGCCCCTATGACGACTTCCTGCAGATCGACGCGGCCGTGAACCGCGGCAATTCGGGTGGCCCGACCTTCAACCAGAAGGGCGAGGTCGTCGGCGTGAACACGGCGATCTACTCGCCGTCGGGCGGCAATGTCGGCATCGCCTTCGCGGTTCCCGCCTCGACCGTCGAGCAGGTCGTCGCGGCCCTCAAGAAGGACGGCAAGGTCTCGCGCGGCTTCATCGGCGTGCAGATCCAGCCGGTGACCAGCGAGGTCGCCGACGCGATCGGTCTCAAGGACGCTCACGGCGCCCTGGTGGCCGCCGCCGAGAAGGATGGTCCCGCCGCGAAGGCCGGTATCAAGCGCGGCGACACGATCATCTCGGTCGATGGCGAGCAGATCAAGGATGCGCGCGACCTGTCGCGCAAGATCGCCAAATATGCGCCGGGCTCCAAGGCAAAGATCACCATCTGGCGCGACGGCAAGGAGCGTGACCTCAGCTTCGAGGTCGGCAAGCAGCCGGCAGCCTGATCCTCACCTTGTACAGCATGAGGCCCACCCGGACCGGGTCGGCTTCATGCGAAAAGGCAAGGCTCGTGTTCTCCCGGCTGTCAGTCGCCCCCATGCCGAGAGACCAGCCTTCACCGCGGCAGGCCGGATGCGTATCCTCCGGCCTGCCGTTTTTGCAGTCGATGGGCTAGGCTGACCTCATGAGACTCCTGATCGTCGAAGATGACGCCGAGGCTGCGGCCTATCTGACCAAGGCCTTCCGCGAGGCCGGCCATGTCGCCGACCATGCTGGCGACGGGCTCGAAGGCTATGCCATGGCCGAGGGCGGTGGTTACGACGTGCTCGTGGTCGACCGCATGCTGCCCCGCCTCGACGGCCTCTCGCTGATCCGTTCGCTGCGCGAGCAGAAGGATGCGACACCCGCGCTGATCCTCTCCGCCCTGGCGCAGGTCGACGACCGCGTGAAGGGCCTGCGCGCCGGTGGCGACGACTATCTACCCAAGCCTTATGCCTTTTCCGAGCTTCTCGCCCGGGTCGAGGTCCTGGCGCGCCGCCGTGGTGCGCCGGCCTCCGAACCGACGACCTATCGCGTCGGCGATCTCGACCTCGATCGATTGGCCCACCGCGTCACGCGCGGCGGCAGCGAAATCCTGCTCCAGCCGCGCGAGTTTCGCCTGCTCGAATATCTGATGAAGCATGCCGGCCAGGTCGTGACCCGCACCATGCTGCTGGAGAATGTCTGGGACTATCATTTCGACCCCCAGACCAACGTCATCGACGTGCATGTCAGCCGCCTGCGCGCCAAGGTCGACAAGGGCTTCGAGCATCCGATGATCCACACCATCCGCGGCGCGGGATACATGGTCCGTGACACGGCACGCTGATCCCCTGGCGGGCGGCGGCGCCATCGCGCCGCGACAGGCGCAGCGCTTCCTGCCGAACCTGTTCCGGACGACCGCCTTCAAGCTGACGGCGGTCTATCTCGTCGTCTTCGCGCTCTTTGCCGGGCTGCTCCTCGGATATGTCGCCTGGAACGCCAAGCGCCTGCTCGACGACCAGATCCGCTCGACCATCGACGCCGAGATCCAGGGCCTGGCCGAGCAGCAGCGGCTTGGCGGGATGAGACGTCTCGTCAACGTCATCGAGCGCCGCTCGCGCGCGCCTGGCGCCTCGCTCTATCTGGTCACCACGCCGCTGGGGGAGCGCATCGCCGGCAACGTCGAGGCGTTGCCACCGGGCACGCTCGATCGTCCCGGCGAAACCGAGATCGAATACGCCCGCTCCAGCGATGCCGTGGATACGCCGAGCCGCGCGATCGTGCGCGTCTTCATCCTGCCGGGCGGGTTTCGCCTGCTGGTCGGTCGCGATGTCGAGGAGCGCGAGCGGCTCGGCATCGTCATCCGGCGCGCGGCGGGCTGGTCGCTGCTGCTGGTCTTCGTGCTCGGCTGCCTGGCGAGCTGGTTCGTGGCGCGGCGCGTGCTCAAGCGCATCGACGACATGACCGGCACCGCGCAGTCGATCATGGACGGCGACCTCAAGGGCCGGCTCGCGATTTCCGGCACCGGCGACGAACTCGATCGGCTGGCGCTCAACCTCAACGCGATGCTGGAGCGGATCGGCGAGCTGATGGCCGGCATGCAGCAGGTCTCGGACAACATCGCCCATGACCTCAAGACGCCGCTGACGCGGCTGCGCAACCGCGCCGAGGAGGCCTTGCGCACGGCCACCTCGCCCGATGAACTGCGGGCCGCGCTCGACGGTTCGATCGACGAGGCCGACAATCTGATCCGCGTCTTCAACGCGCTGCTGATGATCGCCAGGCTCGAGACCGGCCGCATCCAGGACAGCATGGACACGCTCGACCTCTCGGAGATCGTCTCCGGCATGGCCGAGCTCTACGAGCCGCTGGCCGAGGAGGCCGGGCTGTCCCTGGTGACGGATGTGGCGCCGGGGCTGCGCGTCGAGGGCAACCGCGAACTGATCGGGCAGGCGCTGGCGAACCTGATCGACAACGCGCTGAAATACGGCCAGCCGGTCGACGGACAGCCCTCCGTTGTGACGGTCGCCGCCAGCCAGCGGGATGGCGAGGTGCAGTTGAGCGTCGCAGATCACGGCTCCGGCATTCCGCAGGAGTACCGCTCCCGCGTGCTGGAGCGCTTCGTCCGACTCGACGCCAGCCGCAGCAAGCCGGGTTTCGGCCTGGGGCTGTCGCTCGCGGCCGGCGTCGTGCGCCTGCATGGCGGCCAGATGCGGCTGGAGGACAATGCGCCGGGCCTGCGCATCGTCATCGCGCTGGCGGCGGCCGAGCCCAAATCTGTCGAATCCAGTCCCGTCAAGTTCGAGCCGGTCGAGGCCAAGCCTGTGGACACCTCGGCCTCGTTGCCGCGTCCCGCCTCGACAGCGCAAGCAAACCCTGCTGGCTTGCCATCCCTCTAAGGGGGATGCGCGATGACCGGGCGGCTCTGTGACAGGTTGAAGGCAGCGCCGGCGCTTCCGGCGCGCGCGCGCGCCGCGGCTGTTCTGGCGCGCGATCTGATCGAGCGCCTGCATGACGACGCGGCGGCGGAGGCGCTGGGCGCCCATTTCGCCGAGAACCCCCTTTCGGCCGCGCTGGTCGCCGGCATTGTCGCCCACGCGCCGTTCCTGACGCAGATCATGCGGCAGGACCCCGCCGGTCTGCTCGCCTGCCTGACCGATGCGCCCGAAGCCCATCGCGACGCCTTGCTGGCCGGGATCGCCGGGCGAGGCGGGGCCGCGACCGACGCCGCCGAGCTGATGCGTCTTCTGCGCCGTTTCCGCCGGGCGATGGCCCTGCTGATCGCGCTCGCCGACATCGGTGGCGTGTGGGACGTCGAGACCGTCACGGCCGCGCTGACGGCCACCGCCGACATGGCGGTCCAGCTGGCAGCTGAGCATGTCTTGCGCCAGGCCGCCGAGCTCGGGCGCATCCGCGTCGCCGATCCCGCCAGGCCCGGCGAGGGGTCCGGCCTCGTCGTGCTGGCGCTCGGCAAGCATGGCGCAGGCGAGCTGAACTACTCCTCCGACATCGACATCGTCGTCTTCTTCGATCCCGAGGTGGCGGAAGCGGCCGGCGTCGCCGAGCCGACGAGCTTCTATGTCAGGCTCACCCAACAGATCGCCCGCATCATCCAGGAGCGCACACCCGACGGCTATGTCTTCCGCGTCGACCTGCGGCTGCGGCCCGACCCGGCCTCGACCCATGTCGCGGTCTCGCTGCCCTCGGCCTATGCCTATTACGAGACGGTCGGCCAGAACTGGGAGCGCGCGGCGATGATCAAGGCGCGCCCCGTCGCCGGCGATCTCGCGCTCGGCGCGGGCTTCATCGCCGATCTCGCCCCCTTCATCTGGCGGAAATATTTCGATTTCGCAGCCATCGCCGACATCCATGCGATGAAGCGGCAGATCCAGACCGTGAAGGGCCATGAGACGATCGCGGTCGCCGGCCACAATGTGAAGCTCGGGCGCGGCGGCATCCGCGAGATCGAGTTCTTCGTGCAGACGCAGCAGCTCGTCTTCGGCGGCCGGCGAACCACGCTGCGCGGTCCGCGCACCCTGGAGATGCTCGCCGAGCTGACGCGGGAAGGCTGGATCACGCCCAAGGCCCGTGACGAGCTCGCAGAATCCTATCGCTGGCTGCGCACGATCGAGCATCGGCTCCAGATGCGCCATGACGAGCAGACACAGACGCTACCCAAACAAGCGGCCGACCTCGAAGCCTTTGCCCGCTTCTGCGGCTATCGCTCGACGGCTGCCTTCGGCAAGGCGCTGACGGCGCATGCCAGGCGCGTCGAGGGCCATTACGCCTTGCTCTTCGAGGAAGGGCCGAGCCTGGCCAGCGAGGCCGGCACGCTGAGCTTCACCGGCACGGAGCTCGACCCCGACACGCTGGAGACCTTGCAGAAGCTCGGCTTCCGCACCCCCAAGATGGCCGCCGAAACCGTGCGCGGCTGGCATTTCGGCCGCCGCTCCGCCGTCACCAGCGCGCGGGCCCGCGAGGTGCTGACCGAACTGACGCCAGCCCTGCTCGTCGCGCTCGGCCGCACGGCCGACCCCGACGGGGCGCTCGCGCATCTGGACAACGCCTTCGTGCGGATGCCGGCCGCCATCGAGCTGTTGACCCTGCTGCGGTCGCAAGACTCGTTGCTGACGCTCTTTGCCGAAATCCTCGGCAGCGCGCCCCGACTGGCGAAGGTCGCGGAACTTCATCCCCATGTCCTCGACGGCGTCATCGATCCGGCCTTCGGCCAGGCCGTGCTCGATTGTGACGCACTGACCCGGCGCATTCGCAGCGTCGTCGGCTCGCCGCCGCCCAGCGTCGAGGATGGGCTCGATCGTTTGCGTGACGCGGCCCGGCAGGAGAATTTCCTGGTCGGCGCGCGTCTCCTGTCGGGCGTCTATTCGGCGCAAGCCGCGGCGCAGGCCTATTGCAGCGTCGCGGAGGCTTGCCTGCGCGTCGCCTTCGCCGACACGCGCGACGCCTTCATCGCCGATCACGGCGTCATCGAGGGAGCGCAGAGCGTCGTGCTCGGTCTCGGGCGCCTCGGCGCGGGCGAACTGACGCCATCCTCCGATCTCGACCTGATGCTGCTCTATGATCGGCCCGACGAGGCCGAACCGAGCCAAGGCCGCCGCAGCCTCGACCCCGTCACCTGGCATGTCCGCTTCACCCAGCGCCTCGTCGCCGCGCTGACGGTGCCGACGCGGCGCGGCACGCTCTACCAGATCGACATGCGGCTGCGTCCCTCCGGCAACAAGAGCCCGGCCGCGACCCAGTTCGCCGGCTTCGAGGCCTATCACACCGGCGAGGCCGAGATCTGGGAGGAGATGGCGCTGACCCGCGCCCGTGTCGTCGCGGGCGATCCCGAGCTGGCGCGGCAGGCGGAGGCGTCGATCAAGGCGATCCTGACCCGGCGGCGCAAGCCCGCGAAGGTCGCGGCCGCCGTCGCCGAGATGCGCGCGCTGATCGCCAGGGAGAAGGGCGAGAAAAACCCCTGGGATCTCAAGCTCGCGCTCGGCGGCCTGACCGATCTCGACTTCCTCGCCCAGTTCCTCGTGCTCGCCTATGCCAGCGACCATCCCGGCCTGCTCGTGCGCGACACGGGCTCGGTCTTCGTCGCCGCCCGTGCGGCAGGGCTGCTGGCGCCGGCTGACTCCGCGGCGCTGGAGGAGGCGGGGCGGCTGGTCGGCGATGTTCAGCTCTGGCAGCGCTTCACGGTGGAGGAGGCCTTCGATCCCGCCGCCGTGCCGGCCCGCGTGATGAACCGGATCGCCACCGCCGTCGGACGGCCCGATACGAAGGTGCTCAGGGCGGAACTCGACGAGATGCGCGTCGGCGTGCGCGCCATCTTCACGCGCGTCCTGGGGGCGGCGAAGGCGGGTCGAGCGGGATAGATCACGCCGCGCGAGCGGTGATCCGTCCCGAGCCGCCGTCGAGCGGCAGATGGACCATGACGATGGTGCCGGCGCCGATCGCGGAGCGCAGGCGCAGCGAGCCGCCATGCAGCTCCGTCAGCGAGCGGGCGATGGCGAGGCCCAGGCCAGAGCCCTTGTAGCTGCGGGTGAGATCGCCCTCGACCTGCTCGAAGGGGCGGCCGATGCGGTCGATCTTCTCCCGGGGGATGCCGATGCCGGTGTCCTCGACGAAGATGTTCAGCGCGCCCGGCACCTGGCGGATGCGGATGGCGATCTGGCCCTCCTCCGGCGTGAACTTGACGGCGTTGTCGAGCAGGTTGCCGAGGATCTGGTAGAGCGCGCGCGGGTCGGCATCCAGACGGGTGTCGCGCGTGCCCTCGATGGTGAGCGCGAGGCGCTTGCGGTCGATCTCGTCCTGCGACTTGCGGACCGCCTCGTCGATGACGAGCCCGAGCGCGATGTCGGACTTCTCCAGATGCACCTTGCCGGATTCGAGGCGCGACATGTCGAGGATGTCGTCGATGATCCCGAGCAGATAGCCGCCGCTGGAGCGGATATCCTGGACATAGTCGGTGTATTTCTCGCAGAGCGGTCCGAACATGCCGTTCTGCATGATCTCGGAGAAGCCGATGATGGCGTTCAGCGGCGTGCGCAGCTCATGGCTCATATTGGCCAGGAATTCGGATTTCGCGCGGTTGGCGCTTTCGGCGGCGGCCTTCTGCTCGAGATAGCGCTCGGCCAGGTCGGCGAGCTGCTGGGCCTGCGCTTCCAGCTTCTGGCGCGAGGATTTGAGATCGGTCACATGCATCAGGAGCTGGTGCTCGGACTGGGTCAGCCGCTCTTCCTGCTGCTTGAGCTTGGTGATGTCGGTGCCGACCGAGACCGAGCCGCCATCCTTGGTGCGCCGGCCGTTGATCTGGAGCCAGCGCCCATCCGAGAGCCGCGCCTCGTAGGATGAGGCGCCGTCGGTGCTGCGTAGCGCGCGCATCGACTCGCGGTCGATGTTGGCCTGCGCGCTCCGGGTCATGATCTCGTCATGGCTGGCGCCTCCCTGGGCGAGTTCAGCCGAAAGCTGGTGAAGCTGCTGATATTTGGCGTTGCACAGCACGAGGCGGTTGTCGGCGTCCCAGAGCACGAAGGCTTCCGAGATCGCCTCCACGGCGTCGCGCAGGCGGGCATCGGCGGTGGCGGTGCGCTCGGCCATGCGGCGCTGCTCGGAGATGTCGACGACGATCCCGACGAGATGCTGCGAGCGGGTGCGGCGGTCGGTGACGAGCTCGGCGCGGGCTTTCAGCCAGATCCAGTTGCCGGCGCTGTCGCGGACGCGAAATTCCTGGTCCAGATGGTTGGCCTCGCCACGGCTGATCGCGTCGGCCAGCGCATAGAGATCGACATCGTCGCGATGGATGAAGCCGCTGACCTCGCCAAAGGACATGTACTGCCCAGAGCGGTCGTAGCCGAGCATGGCGTACATCGAATCGGACCAGTAGATCCGCCCCCGTGCGAGGTCCCAGTCCCACAATCCGCAATGGCCTCGGTTGAGCGCCGTGTCGATGCGCTCGCGGACGCAGTCGCAATCCTCGTCGGCGGCGCGCGCCCGCCGGGACTGCACGATGAATCCGATGGTGATCGCCGTGAGCACGATGCCGGCGGTGGCGAAGAGCAAGGCGAGGCTGCCGCGGCGCTGCTGCCAGGTCGAGAGCGCGCGCGAAATCGGTTGCAGCACCGCGACCTGGCCGAGCGGGGCGGCGAGATTGCGGACCGTGGCGAGAACCTCGGTGCCGCCCGGAAGGGTGATCCGCATGACGCCGGCACGGTCGCCGAAGGCCGTCAGCGCCTGGGTCGGGCCGAGGAAATCGACGAGCGTGCGCTGCGTCTGGCCGATGGCGGGTTCGCTGGAAACGACATGGCCGTCCTGGGCGCTGACATGGACGATGCGGCCATGAGCGGCCAGGTGCCGGGAGGACAGTGCCGTCAGCGCGCTGGCGGGCGCCACGCCCTTTTGCGTAGCATTGTCGATTTCGCGGGCGAGCAGGGCCGAGACGAGGTCCATGTCGCCCGCCGCGTCCTGCAGCGCGTCTTCGCGCATGGCCGTGGTCTGGATCGCGGCGCCGATCGCGAGCAGGATGAGGAAGACGGCGACCAGCCCGGGAATGACGGCACGGAATGTGGGCTCGAGGCTTTCAAAGCGCTGATAGAGCGGATGCGTAAGCGATCTTGCGACCCCCAGAATCGAATCCGCGCGCGCAGTTGCGCAGCTCGCGTTGGCACGCGTCATGCCCGTCCCCCTTCGGATACTTTACCGTGAGTAGATCGGGAGACGTGCCGCATCCCCGCGAATCACATTCAATAGAATCCGCGGGCCTCGCTTTGTCTAGCTTTGAGTTGAATCAGGAGTGACGAATTCGCCTTCAGGTTGTATTGCCTGGGCCGATGAATCCTGTGCGGGTAATGAAACGTTAACCTTCCGGACATGTCGGCGTTAACGGTCTCAGGCGAGCGTCCGCTCGGCGATGTCGGCGACGTCCCGGGAGAGGTTGGGCGTCTGCGCGACCATGGCGAGTTTGGCCTCGGCCAGCACCTTCCGGCCGGGCTCGAGCATGCGCCAGCTCTTGAACGAACCGAGCAGGCGCGAGGCGACCTGCGGGTTGGTGCGGTCGAGCGCGATCACGATGTCGGCGACGAAGGCATAGCCCTCTCCATCGGCGCGGTTGAACTGGGTCAGGTTGGCTGCGAAGCCGCCGATCAGCGAGCGAACGCGGTTGGGGTTCGTCAGAGAGAAGGCCGGGTGCTGCATCAGCGCCTTGACTCGGTCGAGGGTGCCGGCCTCCGGAATCAACGCCTGCGCCATCAGCCACTTGTCGAGCACCAGCGGCTCGGCGGCATAGGTCTGTGCGAAGCGCGCGATCAGGTCCTCGCGGGCGTCTCCGGGCACCAGCGTCATCGCAGCCAGCGCCGCCAGCCGGTCCGTCAGATTGTCGGCGCTGGAAAACTGCGCCGCAGCCAGGCCGGCGCCGGCGTCGGGTGCCGACAGCGCGATCAGGCCGAGCGCCTCGTTGCGCAGCGCGCGCCGACCGGCCGAGGCCGCATCGGGGCTGTAGCGTGCCTGCGTGTTCAGGATGTCGCGCAATACGAGGAGATGCGCGCCGAGCTGGAGGCCGATTTCCACCGAGAGTCCGCGATGGGCGGCGTGAATAGCGTCGGGGTCGACATGGGCGCCGATCTCGCGGGCGATATCGGCCTGGCCCGGCAGGCGCAGCACCTGCGCCGCGAAGGCGGGGTCCGCCGGCGCCTGCACACGCAGGAAGTCGCCGAGCGCCCCGGCGAGCTCGCCTGCGGTCGCGACGAGGGCGTTATGTTTCGTTGCGTCGCGCCCGGCGGCGACCAGCGCGCGGCTCGCAACCGTCTGCAGGGCCTGCCAGCGGTTGAACGGGTCGCTGTCGGCCGCGAACAGCCGCAGCAGATCGCCGTCGGCGAGATCGAGTTCGAGCCTGACGGGAGCCGAGAAGCCGCGCAGCAAAGAGGGGATCGGCGGCTCCGCCACATCGCTGAACGTCACGCTGAGCGAAGGCTGGTCGAGCACGATCACGCCGTCGCCGGCATAGGCCGGGGAGGCCGTCCTGAGCGGCAGGTCGCCGCCGGTTCCGACGAGGCCGAGCGCGACGGGCAGCACCACCGGCCGTTTGTCGGGCTGGCCCGGCGTCGGCGCCGTCGTCTGGGCTAGGTCGAGCGTGTAGGTCCGGGCGGCGGCGTCATGGCGGCCCGACGCGACGATGGTCGGCGTCCCCGATTGCTCGTACCAGAGCGCGAACTGTGCCAGGTCGCGGCCGGAGGTCTCGGCAAAGCAGGCCAGGAAGTCCTCGATCGTCGCCGCCGTGCCGTCGCAGCGCTGGAAATAGAGGTCCATGCCGGCCCTGAACGCGCCATCGCCGATCAGGAGCTTGAGCATGCGGATCACCTCCGCGCCCTTCTCGTAGACGGTCGGCGTGTAGAAGTTGTTGATCTCCTTGTAGGCCCGCGGCCGCACCGGATGGGCCAGCGGCCCGGCATCCTCCGAGAACTGCGTCGTGCGCAGTGTCCGCACATCGGCGATGCGCTTCACCGGGCGCGAGCGCTCGTCGGCGGAGAATTCCTGGTCGCGGAAGACGGTCAGGCCCTCCTTCAGGCAGAGCTGGAACCAGTCCCGGCAGGTGATGCGGTTGCCGGTCCAGTTGTGGAAATACTCATGCGCGATGATCGCCTCGATCGAGGCGTAGTCGCCGTCCGTGGCGGTCTGCGGATCGGCGAGCACATATTTGTCGTTGAAGATGTTGAGGCCCTTGTTCTCCATCGCGCCCATGTTGAAATCGGAGACGGCGACGACGTTGAACACGTCGAGATCGTAGTTGCGGCCGAAGACGCGCTCGTCCCAGCGCATGCAGCGCACCAGGCAGTCCATCGCCCAGCCGGCGCGGCCGGCCTTGCCCGGTTCGACATAAACCGCGAGCTCGACGCTGCGGCCATCGGCAGTGACATAATTCTGGCGGACATGGTCGAGCGCGCCGCCGACCAGCGCGAAGAGATAGGCCGGCTTGGGGTGGGGGTCGTGCCAGACGGTGAAATGGCGCTCGCCGCCGGGAACTTCGCCCGCGGCGACGAGATTGCCGTTGGAGAGCAGCACGGGAGCGGCGAGCTTGGCGGCCTCGAGCCGCACCGTATAAACCGACATCACGTCCGGGCGGTCGAGGAAATAGCTGATCCGGCGGAAACCATCGGCCTCGCATTGCGTGCAGTAGACCCGCGACGAGCGATACAGCCCCATCAGCTTGGTGTTGGCCGATGGGTCGATCTCGGTGTCGATCATCAGCGTGAAGCGGCGGGCCGGCGGGGCATGCAGCGTCAACTTCTGCGGGGTGGCGCTGTAGGCGCTCTCGTCGATCAGCAGCCCGTCGAGCCGCAGCGCACCAAGCGAGAGCTCGTCGCCGTCGAGAACGAGCGGCGCGCCCGGCTGCCCGGCCGGGTTCGGTCGCATACCCAGCAATGCGCGCACCCGCGTCTTGGTGGGATGCAGGGCGATGTCGAGATCGACCGTGTCGATCAGCCAGTCGGACGGACGATAGTCCTCGAGGCGGATCAGCGGTGTGTCTTCGGAGCGCATGAAAAACTCTGGAAAGCGGCGTGTCTGGCGAGATGAAGCGACGTAGCTCGTCTGTAGCCCGCCTGACGACGCGCCGGAAGGGCGGGGCTTGTCGCTAGCTTGCGAGGCTGCGGATCGTTGGCTCGGCATGGCTGACCAGCCGGCAGACTTGGGGACGCGCGATCCTGACCGCCCGCTCGATCTGGTCGACGGCGGCATGGACGGAGGCGACGTCGAGCGCCGGATCGACACGGCAATGATAGTTCACCACGAGGCCGTTGGGCGTCTGGCGCACCCTGACGCTGTGGATGTCGTGGATCGGGCCTGCGAGCCCGGCGGCCTCCGCCGCCAACGCCTTGCCGATGTCCTCGACCGTTTCCCAGGCTGCATCGTGGCCGGCCGGCGTCTCGGTCTCCATCGGCTCGATATGGGTCTCGACCTCGGTTTCGCCGCCGAATTCGGCGCGGATCGCGGCCTCGAGACGGCTGGCGATCTCATGGGCCTGGCCCAGCGGCAGCCGGGAATCCACCTCCATGTCGAGGCTGACCGACAGGCGCTGGCCGATACTGTGCACGGTGACGTGGTGGACCGGGATCTTGAGCTTGAGCGCGATCAGCAGCACGCGTTCGAGCGCCGTCTCGTCATCGACCTGCACCGGGTCGGTCGTGACGGCGATCTCGGCGCCGGGCTCGATGCGCTGGAATGCGGCCCCCAGCGCTTCGCGGATTCCAGCGACGCGCTCCAGCGGCAGCGTCCGCGAAACGCTGATGCCGATCTCACCATGGATGCGCCCGCCCGTCGGCCGAACCTTGAGCCAGTTGACGCCAGCGATGCCCGGCACGGCCTCCGCCGCCTCGCGCAGCCGCTCGCCGACGCCCTGCGGCGCGGCGTCGAGCAGCGTGTCGATGGTGCGGCGCGCCAGCCTGTAGGCCGACAGCGCGGTGAAGGCGGCGATCGCGAAGGCGGCGATCGTGTCGGCGCGGGCGAAGCCGTACCAGGCCCCGATCAGGCCGACGAGCACGAGCGCGGAGCCGACGAAATCGGCCGAGAAATGCGTCGCTTCGGCGGCCAGCGCCTCGCTGCCCGTTTCCTTCGCCACCTTCGTCAGCGAACGCCAGCGAATGGCGTCCACGACCATCGACAACAGCATGATGCCGATGACCAGCGGCGTCACCTGCACGGTTTCGATCAGGCCCGCCCACAGGCGATTGCCGGCTTCCCAGAGGATCGCACCGGCCAGCGTGAACAGGATCGCGGTCTCGACCAGCGCGGCCAGCGCCTCGACCTTGCCATGGCCGTAATGGTGCTCGTCATCGGCGGGCTTGTCGGAGACGCGCACGGCAAACCAGGTGAACAGCGTCGAGCCGACATCGATCAGCCCCTGAAGGGCGTCCGTGAGCAGCGCGAGCGAGCCCGACAGGATCGCGCCGACGATCTTGGCGCCGGTCAGCAGCAGCGTCGCCATCACCGAGAGGATGGCGGCGCGCTGCTTGATCTGCGCGATCTGGGCGGGCGTGGCGCTAATGCGCGCAGCGTCCGGACCGTCTTGCGTTGAGGTCATGGCCTGTCCTGCGCGCTGGAGACGGATCTGAATCCGTCTATCTTATCAAAGAGTTGGAGCGTGATGTCGTCCGAAGACCGGATTCCGTTCTGCGGCATCATGCTCTGGCGTCTTGGAACTGTGTCCCGGAGCGGCGATGCTTTCGCCCGATTCAGCGGTAGGATCAACCCGACACCGTCCGACGGACCCCTGCCAGAACGAGCCCGCCCCCTCAAGGCCGGCCAGAGAGGAAGTTCAACATGCGATTTCTCCACACCATGGTGCGTGTCACCGATCTCGACGCGGCCCTCGATTTTTATGTGACCAAGTTCGGGCTGGTCGAGACCCGGCGCATCGAAAGCGAGAAAGGCCGCTTCACGCTGGTCTTCCTCGCTGCCCCCGACGAGGTCGAGACCGTCCGCGAGCAGGGCAGCCGCGGCCGCCCGACGCTGGAACTGACCTATAACTGGGACCCGGAGGTCTATACCGGTGGCCGCAATTTCGGCCACCTCGCCTATGAGGTCGACGACATCTACGCCACCTGCGATAAGCTGATGAAGGCTGGCGTGACGATCAACCGCCCGCCGCGTGACGGCAACATGGCCTTCGTCCGCTCGCCCGACAATATCTCGATCGAAATCCTCCAGAAAGGGGATCCCAAGCCTCCGGCCGAGCCTTGGGCGAGCATGCCGAACACCGGGGCGTGGTGATTCCGGCACATCCTGTGACCGGCGTCTTCTGCCTGGGCATCTCGACGCTCGACTATGTCTATAGCGTCGAGACCATGCCGACGCGCGGCGAGAAGTATCGCTCGAAGGGGCTGGCCGTGGTCGGCGGCGGTTGTGCCGGCAACGCCTCGGTCGCGATCGCCCGGCTCGGCGGTCGCTGCTGGCTCGCGACGCGCCTGGCCGACGACCTGACCGGCGACCAGATCGTCGCCGATCTGGCGGCCGAGGGCGTCGAGACGGGCTTTGCCCGACGCGTTCCCGGCCTGCGCTCGCCGGTTTCGGCGATCCTGGTCGATGCGCAGGGCGAGCGCATGGTCATCTCCTATTCCGACACGGAGATGCCCGAGGATCCGGACTGGCTCCCGACGGCCTTGCCCGAGGGTGTCGGCGCGGTTCTTGCCGACACCCGCTGGGGCGAGGGCGCGCTCGCGGCGCTGCGGCTGGCGCGCCAGGCCGGAGTGCCGGGCGTCCTCGACGGCGACCGCAAGCCGCCCCATCCCGATCTCGTCGGAACGGCCAGCCATGTCGCCTTCAGCGCGCAGGCCCTGCGCGAGCTTTCGGGCGAGGACGACCCCCGCCTGGGCCTCGCCCGCGTCGCGCGCGGCGGGCCGACCTGGCTGGCCGTGACGCTCGGCCAGGAGGGCGTGCTCTTCGTCGAGAACGGCGAGGTCGCGCATGTCCCGGCCTTCGCGGTCGAAACCGTCGACACGCTCGGCGCCGGCGATGTCTGGCACGGCGCCTTTGCCCTGGCGCTGGCCGAAGGGCAGGGCGAGCGCGCCGCGATCCGCTTCGCCAGCGCCGCCGCAGCGATCAAGTGCACCCGCTTCGGCGGCCGCGCCGGTGCGCCGCGCCGCGCCGAGATCGAGGCCTTCCTGGCCGGTCGAGCCTGAAGTCGCCGCCCCTTGAGTGCCTATAATTTGGGCGCGAGAGGCGGTCGAGGCCCTTGCCCGGCAGACGGCCGCGCGGAAGATTGCAGACGCTTCGCCCTCTCGCTTTGGCCTGCCACGGGATCTTTCATGTTCGCGCCGCCCCTTCCGGCAGCCAACGATCCGCTCCTGCCCGCCTATGTCCGGGCCGCGGGCGGCGTCGGGCTGCGCTTCGGGCGTGTCGGCGCGCAGACGCATCGGCTCGACGTGGCGGAATCCGGCGGTTATCGCGCCCGCTTCCCGACGACCTTCGACGCGACCAGCGAGGCCGTGCTGATCAACACTGGCGGCGGCATGGCTGGCGGCGACGCGATGCGCGTCGACATCGAACTCGGTCCCGGCTGCGACGCGATCGTCACCACCCAAGCCGCCGAGAAGATCTACCGCAGCCAGGGCTCCGACACCCGCATCGAGACGGCGCTGTCGGTCGGCGAAGGCGCGAGCCTCGCCTGGCTGCCGCAGGAGAGCATCCTGTTCTCGGGCGCGAGGCTGACCCGCCGCCTCACCGTCGACCTTGCCGCCAATACCCGGCTGGTCGCCTGCGAAACCGTCTTCTTCGGCCGCAGCGCCATGGGCGAGGCGATGCTGCGCGGCGCGCTGCGCGACCGCTGGCGCATCCGCCGCGAGGGCAGGCTCGTCTTCGCCGAGGATGTGCGGCTCGAAGGCGCCGTGGCCGAGACGCTGGCGCGGCAGGCGATCGGCGCCGGCGCCCGCGCCGCTGCCACCCTGATCGCAGCCGGACCCGACCTTCAGGGACGGCTGGAGCAGGTGCGCGCGCTGGCCACCGCCGACGCTGCCGGCGAGGTCGAATGCGGCGCCGGCATCGTCTCCGACCTCCTCGTGATCCGTCTGCTCTCTCCCGATGCCCAGGCGCTGCGTCGCGTGCTCGTCACGCTGCTGCGGCATCTGACCGGCCGTGCGCTGCCGCGCACCTGGTCAACTTGAGGAGAGCATCATGCTGGCGATCCACGGTCTGAAATGCATCTACGACACCGGCGCGCGGGGCTGGGCGATCGAATTGTCGCTGAGCGGCGAGGGCGAGGATGCGGTGCGCCGTTTCGATGTGGACGGTCCCGATGACGCGGAAATGCTGATCGAGGCTTTCGAGGATTCGACCGCGAGCGCCTTCGACCCGGCGACGGGCGAGATCGTCTTCGCCTATGAGTATGCCGATTTCGGCGTCGAGGACGACGAAGACGAGGACGCCGAGGAGGAGGACGCCGAGGCCTCCGAGGACGGCGCCGACGAGGACGAAGAGAAGGGCAAGCAATGAATCTGACGCCGCGCGAAAAGGACAAGCTGCTCGTTGCCATGGCCGCCATGGTGGCACGGCGCAGGCTGGAGCGCGGCGTCAAGCTGAACTATCCCGAGGCCGTCGCGCTCATCACCGACTTCGTCGTCGAGGGCGCGCGCGACGGCCGATCGGTCGCCGATCTGATGCAGGCTGGCGCCCATGTCGTCCGCGCCGATCAGGTCATGGACGGCATCGCCGCGCTGATCCACGACGTTCAGGTTGAGGCGACCTTTCCCGACGGCACCAAGCTCGTCACCGTGCATGAGCCGATCCGTGGCGCGCAGGACGCGATGAAGCCCGGCGAGATCACGACGTTGCCCGGCGACCTGGTCATGAACGAGGGCCGCGAGAGCCTGAGCCTGACGGTGTCCAACACCGGCGACCGGCCGATCCAGATCGGCTCGCACTATCATTTCTACGAGGCCAACCCGGCGCTCGCCTTCGAGCGCGACAAGGCGAGGGGCTTCCGGCTCGACATCCCCGCAGGGACGGCGGTGCGTTTCGAGCCCGGCCAGACCCGCGAGGTCCGGCTGGTCGCGCTCGCCGGCAAGCGCGAGGTCTATGGTTTCCGCCAGGAAGTGATGGGGAAACTCTGAGCTGTCTGAGCTTTGAGTTCTGCAAGCCCCGATCTGCCTTGAGGAGATGACACGATGCCCTTCAATTACCCCCGCAATGCCTATGCCGCGATGTTCGGCCCCACCACCGGCGACACGGTGCGCCTGGGCGACACCGAACTCCTGATCAAGGTCGAGAAGGATTTCACCACCTATGGCGAGGAGGTGAAGTTCGGCGGCGGCAAGGTCATCCGCGACGGGATGGGCCAGAGCCAGGTGCGCAACGCCGACGGCGCCGTTGACACCGTCATCACAAACGCGCTGATCCTCGATCACTGGGGCATCGTCAAGGCCGATATCGGCATCCGCGCGGGCCGCATCTGCGCCATCGGCAAGGCCGGCAACCCCGACATCCAGGCCGGCTTCGGCAATTTCGACCCCAGCGAGACGATCATCGTCGGCCCGGGCACCGAGGTCATCGCCGCCGAGGGCAAGATCATCACGGCCGGGGGCTTCGACAGCCATATCCATTTCATCTGCCCGCAGCAGATCGAGGATGCGCTGATGAGCGGTCTGACCACCATGCTCGGCGGCGGCACCGGCCCGGCCCATGGCACGCTGGCGACGACCTGCACGCCCGGCCCCTGGCATCTCGGCCAGATGATCAAGGCCGCCGACGCCTTCCCGATGAACCTCGCCTTCGCCGGCAAGGGCAATGCCGCGCTGCCCGGCGCGCTGGTCGAGATGGTCGAGGCCGGCGCCTGCGCGCTCAAGCTCCACGAGGACTGGGGCACGACGCCGGCCGCGATCGACAACTGCCTGTCCGTCGCTGATGACTACGACATCCAGGTGATGATCCACACCGACACGCTCAACGAGAGCGGCTTCGTCGAGGATACGATCAAGGCGTTCAAGAACCGCACCATCCACGCGTTCCACACGGAAGGGGCGGGCGGCGGCCATGCGCCCGACATCATGAAGGTGGCGGGGCTGGAAAACGTCCTGCCGTCCTCGACCAATCCGACGCGGCCCTTCACCGTCAACACGCTCGACGAGCACCTGGACATGCTGATGGTCTGCCATCACCTGTCGCCGTCGATCCCCGAGGATCTCGCCTTCGCCGAGAGCCGCATCCGCAAGGAGACGATCGCCGCCGAGGACATCCTGCACGATCTCGGCGCGCTCTCGATGATGTCGTCGGACTCGCAGGCCATGGGCCGCATCGGCGAGGTCATCACCCGCACCTGGCAGACCGCGCACAAGATGAAGGTGCAGCGCGGGGCGCTGCCGCAGGATGTCGGCACGGGAGCGGATAATTTCCGCGCCAAGCGCTATGTCGCGAAATACACCATCAACCCGGCGATCTCGCACGGCATCTCGCGCCATATCGGCTCGGTCGAGGTCGGCAAGCTCGCCGACCTCGTGATGTGGTCGCCCGCATTCTTTGCGACGAAACCGGATTTGATCATCAAGGGTGGCATGATCGCCGCCGCGCCCATGGGCGATCCCAATGCCTCGATCCCGACGCCGCAGCCGGTGCACTACCGTCCGATGTTCGGCGCTTTCGGCAAGGCCGTGACCTCGACCTCGCTGGTCTTCGTCTCGCAGGCCGCGCTCGCCAACGGGCTGCGCAACCGGCTCGGGACCGAGAAGGAGATGGTCGCGGTCGAGAACACCCGCGGCGGCATTTCCAAGAAGAGCATGATCCACAACGACGCCACGCCCGACATCCAGATCGACCCGGAAACCTATGCGGTCGTCGCCGATGGCGAATTGCTGGTCTGCGAACCCGCCAAGGAATTGCCGCTGGCGCAGCGCTACTTCCTGTTCTGAGCCAAGGTCTGCAACGAGAACGGCCTGCGCCGAGCCTCGATGGCACGGAACAGCCCGGTCGGCTGCACGTTCCTCCCCTGCCAGAACAGGGAGGTTCGCCATGGCCAACGATAACATCGCCGGTCCCAAGGGACAGCAGCCCGAAGCGCTTGCCACCTTTGCGGCCAGCGCCCGCAATGATGCCAGGAAGCCCGACGACGTGGGGCTGACGGCGACGCCCGAAACCGCTCCGCTCGTGACGTCGTCGCAGAAAAAAGCCGAGGCCGCGACCAAGGTCCTCCGCGAGGGCGTTCTCAAACGCGACCAGGGCGCGGATGAGGCGGTCGACGCCTTGCCGGATCGGACGCGCGACAGCTGACAGACCAAGCGGCATTGACACCATCAGGTCCGCCAGCTTTCTAGTCGGCAAAAGATCGCCAACCGGGAAGAACGCCATGGACCTGCGCAGCACAGCCCGGCTTTTTGCCGCTTCCGCGATTTTTGCGATCGGAGCGGCAGCCGCACTGCCGGCTTCGGCCCAGGGAGAGGTCACCGTCTACTGCTCCATCCTCGAGGAGCAGTGTCGCGAAGGCGCGGCGATGTTCGAGAAATCGACCGGCATCAAGGTCGCGATGATCCGCAAGAGCACCGGCGAGGTCTATGCGCAGGTCAAGGCGGAAGCCGGCAATCCGCGCGGCGACGTCTGGTGGGGCGGCCCGGGCGAGCCGCATCTGCAAGCGGCCGATGAAGGCCTGCTCGACGAATACAAGTCGCCCAGGCTGCCGGAACTGCTCGATTGGGCGCAGCGCCATGCCGAGCAGTCCAGGTTCAGGACGTCGGGCATCTATCTCGGCGCGCTCGGCATTGGCTACAACACCGAGCTGCTCAAGAAGCGCGGCATCGCTGCCCCGAAATGCTGGGCCGACCTGCTCGATCCGAAATTCCGCGACGAGGTCCAGATCGCCGATCCGAACTCCTCGGGAACGGCCTATGTCTTCCTCGCGACGACCATCCAGCGTCTCGGCGAGGAGAAGGGCTTCGAATACCTCAAGGCCCTGCACCGGAACATCAACCAGTACACCAAGTCGGGCATCGCGCCGGTCAAGGCGACGGCGCTGGGCGAGACGGCGGTCGGCATCGCCTTCATCCACGACATGCTGACGCAGAAGCTGCAGGGCGCGCCGATCGAGACCGTCGCTCCCTGCGAAGGTACCGGCTACGAGACCGGCTCGGTCTCGATCATCAAGGGCGGCAAGAACCCGGAAGCCGCGCGCCGCTTCGTCGATTTCACGCTGTCGCCCGAGGCGCAGAACATCAACGCCAAGCTCAAGATCAACTCGATCCCCTCGAACAAGAGTTCGGCACTCTCGCCCGATGCGCCGAAATTCTCCGAAATGAAGCTGATCGATTACGACACCGCGCGCTGGGGTTCTCCGGCCGAGCGCTCGCGGCTGCTCAAGAAGTTCGACGCGGAGGTAAAGTCCCAGCCGCGCTGATAGCGGGGAGCGATCGGGCGTCGGACGTCTGCATCCGCCAGCCACTTCTTCGCGTAACCGGGCCTCATGTCCGTTGCGTTCGGAGCCTGCCCTTTTGTCCGACCCCTTTCTCGTCATCGCCCGCATCGAGGTCCGCCCCGATGCCTGGGAGATCTTGGTCGCCGCCGCAACCGCCTGTATCGAGGCCACCCGCCACGAACCCGGCTGCCTCGGCTATGAGTTCCACGAGAGCCTGACGATGCCTTGCCGCTTCGTGTCTTTCGAGAGTTGGGAGACCCGCGCCGACATCGATCGCCATATGGGCTCGGAGCACATGGTCGCCTTTCTGACGGCGACGAGGGCTTGCGTCACGGCGCCTCCGGTGATCGAAGTGGTCGAACCGCGGTCGATCGACCGCCTCTGATCCACAAAAGTCACGGACGTCCCATCATGTTTCGCGCCATCTCCGTCGTTCGCAAGGCCGCCGTCAGGCAAGACCGCGTCATCGACACGCTGACGCTCGACCATGACGATCGCAACCGCCGCCGTCTCGCGCTCAAGGCCGATGGCGGGCTCGGAATCCTGCTCGATCTCGACAAGGCCACTGCACTAGGTGACGGCGACGCCGTCAAGCTGGAGGATGGCCGTCTCGTTCTGGTCAAGGCTGCCCCGCAGAGCCTGCTCGAAATCCGCGCCGAGAACCCGCTGCGGTTGATGCGGGTCGCCTGGCACATCGGCAACCGCCATACCCCGGCCGAGATCACCGCTGACGCGATCTATATCGAGAACGACCATGTCCTCGCCGAGATGGTCCGCGGGCAGGGCTGTGCGATGAACGCCGTGATGCGGCCGTTCCAGCCCGAGCGTGGCGCCTATGACCACGATCATGCTAATTGCGACCATCCCAGCCACGATCATGGCAGCCACGCCCATCACGGGCATGACCACGGCGCACATGACCATGGCGGGCATGACCATCATGGCCATGACCACCAGGGTCACGATCATGCTGCCCACGCGCATGGTCACGCCGAGGCGCATGCGCATGACGACAAGGCCCATGCCCACGGCCATGCCGAAGCTCACGCGCAAGGTGCGGCCTGTGGCTGCGGGCACGATCATGCCCATCACGACCATGGCCACAAGCACGGCGCCGAGCACGGCCACAAGGGCCACACGCACGATCATTGAGCGTCCAGGCATGCATTGAGCAAGGCAGGCATGGCGGCCCATCTGCCCCTGATGATCTGGCTGTCGCCGTCCTTTCCGGTCGGCGCCTTCGCCTATTCGCATGGCCTGGAATGGGCTTTCGAGAGCGGCGACCTGCATGATGCCGTCACCCTGCGCGACTGGCTCGACGCCCTCGTCGCCCACGGCTCGCTGCGCAACGACCTGATCCTGTTCGCCTGCACCGCCCGCGCGGTTGAGGCGGGCGATGATGGCGCGCTCGTCGAGGTCGCGGAACTCGCGCTGGCGCTGGCGAACTCCGCCGAGCGCCGGCTCGAGACCGTGACCCAGGGCAACGCCTTTGTCTCGGCGCTTCGCGCCGCCTGGCCCTGCGCGGCCATCGACCATCTCAAGCAGGTCTGGCCTGGCGATGTCGCCTATCCGGTCGCCGTCGCGACCGCCGGGACAGGCCATGGCCTGCCGCTTTGCGCGTCGCTGGAAGCCTATGGCCTCGCCTTCGTCGCCAATCTCGTCTCGGCCTCCGTCAGGCTCGGCATCGTCGGCCAGACCGACGGGCAGAAGATCACCGCCGCGCTCGTGCCTCTCGTGCAAGCCGCGGCAGCAGCGGCCGAGCCGGCGACGCTGGATGATCTCGGCGGCTGCGCGCTGCGCTCCGACATCGCCTCGCTGCGCCACGAGACGCAGTATTCGCGGCTGTTCCGGTCGTGAGCGCGGCGCGCGCCTTGCATCGCCATTCGTGGCTTTGTCCTGCCGCCCCGGCCGGTTACGCTGTCTTGCTGCTCAAGGGATTTTAGACATGTCGCGCTCTCCCCACGGTCCGCTCCGCGTCGGCATCGGCGGCCCTGTCGGCTCCGGCAAGACCGCGCTGATGGAGGTGCTCTGCAAGCGCATGCGCGGCGCTTACGACATCTGCGCCATCACCAACGACATCTACACCAAGGAGGATGCCCGGCTGCTGACGGTCGCGGGTGCGCTGCCGCAGGAGCGCATCATGGGCGTCGAGACCGGCGGCTGCCCTCACACTGCGATCCGCGAAGACTGCTCGATCAACCTCGCCGCCGTCGAGGAGATGCGGGGCAAATTCCCGGCGCTGGACATGATCCTGATCGAATCCGGCGGCGACAATCTCGCCGCCACCTTCTCGCCCGAGCTCGCCGATCTGACGATCTATGTCATCGACGTCGCGGCCGGCGAGAAGATCCCGCGCAAGGGCGGACCCGGCATCACCCGCTCGGACCTCCTGGTCATCAACAAGACCGATCTCGCGCCCCATGTCGGCGCGGATCTTGCAGTCATGGACCGGGATTCACGGCTGATGCGCGGCAAGCGCCCCTTCGTCTTCACCAACACGAAGGCGGGCGAGGGCGTCGATGCAGTTGTGGATTTCATCGAGACGGCGGGCGGCCTCCGGGTCGCTCCGGCGGCGTGACGGACGAGCACAGGAGATGACGATGCAGGCGGTTGTGAAGCGGATGGGTGTGGCCCTGGCGGCGGCGGCGATGGCCGGGCCGGCGCTGGCGCATACGGGCGTCGGTGCCGTGCACGGCTTCCAGGCCGGCCTGCTGCATCCGCTGCTGGGCCTCGACCATGTCCTCGCCATGGTCGCGGTCGGCCTCTGGGCCGGGCTGGTCGGCGGCAAGGCGCGGCTGGCCTACCCGCTTGCCTTCGTGGCGGTGATGGTCGTCGCCGGGCTCTGGGGCATGTCGGGTGCGGTGCTGCCAGGCGTCGAGATCGGCATCGCCGTCTCCGTCGTCGTGCTCGGTCTCGCGATCGCGCTGAAGGCGACGCCGCCGCTTGCCGCCGGCGTAGCGGCCTGCGCGCTTTTCGCGATCTTCCACGGCCATGCCCATGGCGCCGAACTGCCCGATGGAGCCGGCGCGTTCAGCTATGCCGCCGGTTTCGTTCTGGCGACGGCCGCGCTTCACGGTGTCGGTCTCGCCGCTGCGGGCGCCCTGGCGCAGCGCGCGCCCTTGCTGGCGCGGGTTGCCGGCGGCGGGCTGGTGCTGGCTGGCTTCGCCATTCTCGCCAGCTAGGCTCCGTCTCGCCGAGACAACCGGGGGCGCTCGACGAGCCTGAGCTTGCTTTCCGCCGTGGATCATGAGGCCCGATCTGAAAATCCTGATCGTCGACGCCAATCCCGTGCGCGCGGCCATCATCGACGAGGGCCTGCGCGAGGCCGGTTTTACCGACCTCGTCCGCATCGGGGCGACAAACGGGCTCGTCGCGGCCATCGAGACGCATGACCCCGATGTCGTGGTGATCGATCTCGAGGATCCCAGCCGCGATGCGCTCGCCGACATGTTCCTCGTCAGCCGCCATGTGAAGCGGCCGATCACGATGTTCGTCGACCAGTCGGATTCGGCCTCGATCGAGGCGGCGGTCGAGGCCGGCGTCTCCGCCTATATCGTCGACGGGTTGAAGAAGGAGCGCATGCAGCCGATCCTTCAGACCTGCATCAGCCGCTTCAACGCCTTCCGCAGATTGCGCGAGGAACTCGACGAGGCCCGCTCCCAGCTGGAGGAGCGCAAGCTGGTCGACCGGGCCAAGGGCATCGTCATGCGCATGAAGAACCTGTCGGAGGACGAGGCCTATGCCCTGCTTCGGCGTACCGCGATGAACGAGAAGCGCAAGCTCGTCGAGATCGCGCGCTCGATCATCACGGCCGCGGAGGTGTTCAAGTGACCCTGCACCTGCGTGTCGGCTTCATGCCGCTGGTCGATTGTGCGCTCGTCGTGCTCGCCAAGGACGAGGGCTTCGCCGAGGCCGAGGGGCTCAACCTGGAACTCGTGCGCGAGGTCTCCTGGTCCAATCTGCGCGACAAGCTGAATGTCCGCCTGCTCGATGCCGCGCATATGCTGGGCCCGGCCGCCATCGCCGCGACGCTCGGCGTCGGCGGCGTCAGGGCGCCGATGGCCGTGCCGCTCGCGCTCAATCTCGATGGCGCGGCCATCACCGTCTCGGTGCGCCGCTACGAGGAACTGGCCAGGCACGCCGATGGCGACATGGCGGACACGACGGTCTCCGCCCGGGCGCTCGCGGCGATGGTCGCGAGGCGCAAGGCGTCTGGCCTGCCGCCGCTGACATTCGCCGCCGTCTTCGGCTTCTCCAGCCACACCTATCTGCTCTGCCAATGGCTCGCGATGGGCGGGCTTTCGCTCGGCACGGACATCCGCTTCGAGGTCGTGCCGCCGCCGCAGACGGTCGAAGCCCTCACGAGCGGGCGCGTCGACGGCTTCTGTGCCGGCGCCCCCTGGAACGCGGCGGCCGTCGCCGCGGGCGTCGGGGCCATGGTCCACACCGGCACTGATCTGCGGCGCGACTGCCCCGACAAGGTGCTCGCCTGGCAGGCCGATGATGTCGAGCGCCGCCCCGCCGCCGTCCGCAAGCTCACGGCCGCGATCCTACGGGCGAGCGATTGGGCCTGCGACCCCGCCAACATCCCCCGCTTCGCCAGTCATCTCTCGGCGCATGACCGGCTCGCCTTGCCGGTCGAACTGCTGGAGCCGGTGCTCCACTGCAATCTGCTGCAGGGGGCCGGCAGGCCGCCCCGGCAGGTCGAGCGCTTCATCCGCTTCGACCGCGCCGCCTTGCGCCCGGACCCGGCCCATGCCGACTGGATCCTCGCGGGGATGGAGAGCGCCGGACAGATCGTCCACACGCCGCAGATGACCGAGCAGGCGAGGGCGGTTTTCCGACCTGCCTATTTCCCAGGCGATACGGAATAACCTGGTAGTTTGACCTTTTTTTGAGCTGTCGCAGCAATTTTGTGCGACGCGGAAAGAGGTTTCGCTCGGTGCCGCGATGCTGCCTTGCCCTGCTAACTTATTGTAATTCCAGAATCGAGGCATCGGATCGAGCTTTGGCACGATCCTTGTAGAGAATGCTGCAACGCGGCCAACGCTGCCCGCGTCATCCTCCGAACCGGAATGCACAGCAACGCCGCTGTCGAAACGTGCCCCTGGGCGCATTTCGCGCGGCGTTTTTCGTGTTCGGCGGCTGGCGGGCAACTCACTTCCACACCGAGAGGCGATCGATGACCAAGACAGTCGAGACCAAGCCGAAAACCGGAAACATCAATGCCGGCCGCCGCCAGTTGCTCAAGCTCTCGGGCGCGGCCGCCCTGTTGAGCGCCGCAAGGCTCAGCTTTCCGTCGGGCGCCTTCGCACAGACAGCCGGCCCCGAGGTCAAGGGCACGCGGCTGGGTTATATCGCGCTGACGGATGCGGCCCCACTGGTGATCGCGAAGGAAAAGGGCCTGTTCGCCAAATATGGCCTGCCCGACATGGATATCTCCAAGCAGGCGTCCTGGGGCGCGACGCGCGACAACATGGCGCTCGGCTTCAAGTCGAACGGCATCGATGGCGGTCACATCCTGCGCCCGAAGACGCATCTCTACGCGACCGGAAAGGTGATGCAGAACAGCCAGCCCCTGCCGATGTACACGCTGTTGAACCTCAACGAGGACGGCCAGGCGATCTCGGTCTCGAACGAGTACAAGGACCTCAACGTCCAGAAGGATTCCTCACCGCTGAAGCAGGCCTTCGAGCGCAAGAAGGCGGCGGGCAAAGAGCTGACCGCCGCGATGACCTTCCCGGGCGGGACCCACGATCTCTGGCTCCGCTACTGGCTCGCCGCCGGCGGCATCGACCCCGACACCGACATCAAGGTCATCACCGTGCCGCCGCCCCAGATGGTGGCGAACATGAAGGTCGGCACGATGGACTGCTTCTGCGTCGGCGAGCCCTGGAACGAGCAACTCGTCAACCAGAACATCGGCTACACGGCGCTGACCACCGGCGAGCTCTGGTCCCGTCACCCCGAAAAGATCCTCGGCATGCGCGCCGATTTCGTCGATGCCAACCCGAAGGCGACCCAGGCCATCCTGATGGCGGTGATGGAGGCCCAGATCTGGGCCGACAAGAAGGAGAACCGGCAGGAGCTTTCGGAAATCGTCGGCAAGCGCCAGTGGTTCAACGTTCCCGTCAACGACATCAACAAGCGCCTGCTCGGCGACATCAACTACGGCAATGGCCGTGAGGTGAAGGGCACCAACCTTCAGATGAAGTTCTGGGGTGAAGGCGGATCGACCTCCTATCCCTGGAAGAGCCTCGACACCTGGTTCGTCACCGAGAACATCCGCTGGGGCAAGTTCGACGCCAACACGGACATCAAGGCGCTGGTCGACAAGACCAACCGCGCCGATCTCTGGCGCGAGGCGGCCAAGACGCTCGGCGTCACCGGAGCACCGACGGGCGATTCGCGCGGCGTCGAGACCTTCTTCGACGGCGTGAAGTTCGATCCGACGGCGCCGATGGATTACCTCAAGGCCCTCAAGATCAAGCGGGTTGCCTGATCCATGGCCGAGCCCCTGATCATCGTCGGGAAGGGCATGGCCGCGACGCGGCTGGTTGACGAGCTCAGCCAGCGCGCGCTCGGGCGCTATTCCATCGCGGTGATCGGGGCGGAAGGCCGGCTTGCCTATAACCGGGTGCTGCTGTCGCCGCTGCTGGCGGGCGAGATCGCCGAGCCCGACATCGAGCTGAAGCCCGCCGCCTGGTGGAAGGCGCGCGGCGTTTCGACGCTCTATGGCCGCGCCGTCTCCGGCATCGACCGCCTGGCCAGGACCGTGGCGCTCGAAGGCGGCTTGAGCCTGCCCTACGCCAAGCTCGTCCTGGCGACGGGCTCCAAGCCGCTGAAGCCGCCCTTTCCGGGCGGCGACCTGCCCGGCGTCGCGACCTTCCGCGACACTGCCGATGTCCTGACAATGCGCGCTTACGCCGAGCGCGGCGCGCGCATCGTCGTCATCGGCGGCGGTCTGCTCGGGCTCGAAGCCGCCTATGGCCTTGCCAAGGCGGGCGGCCAGAGGGCCGGCCAGGTCACGCTGCTGCATCTGGTCGATCGGCTGATGGAGCGCCAGCTCGATGCCGAGGGTGCAGCCCTGCTGGCCTCCGCGATTACGGCGCGCGGCATCGATGTGCGCCTCGACAGCGCGACCAAGTGCTTCGTCGGCGAGACCTGCGTCGAGGGCGTCGAGTTGCAGGACGGCACCATCATCCCGGCCGATCTCGTCGTCGTCGCGATCGGCGTGCGGCCCAACACCGATCTTGCCAGGGCCGCCGGCCTGGCGGTCGGCCGGGGTGTGCTCGTCGATGACGGCATGGCCAGCGACGACGCCGACATTTTCGCGATCGGCGAATGCGCCGAGCATCGCGGCAGCGTCTATGGGCTGGTCGAGCCGGCTTACGAGCAGGCGCGGGTGCTGGCCGCGCGACTGGCGGGGAAGCCGGCAGCCTATGCCGGTTCGCTGCTTTCGACCAACCTGAAGGTCAGCGGCGTCGGCGTGTTCTCGGCCGGCGAGTTCGAGGCCGGCGAAGGCGCGGAAACCGTCGTGCTGCGCGACCGCCTCAGTGGCATCTACCGCAAATTCGTGCTGCGCGAGGGCCGGCTCGCGGGCTGTGTCCTCGTCGGCGATACGCAAGGGGCGCTGTTTTATCTCGGCCTGATCCGCTCGGGCCAGGACATCTCGGCCATCCGCGCCGACCTGCCCTTCGGCGAATCCTACTGCACCCCGAGGGCCGCCTGACATGCGTGGCGAGGCGACCCTTCCCGGCCCCGATGGCGCGATCCGCACGACCTGCCCCTACTGCGGCGTCGGCTGCGGCGTGCTCGCGACGCCGGGCGAGAACGGCGTCGTCACGGTCGCCGGCGACCCGGCTCATCCGGCCAATCTCGGCCGGCTCTGTTCCAAGGGCTCGGCGCTGGGCGAGACGCTGGGGCTGGGCTCGCGCGTGCTGCATCCGATGCGACGCAACGCTGCCGGCGGCTATGACCAGGTGAGCTGGGATGTCGCGCTCGACGCGGTCGCGGCAGGCTTGCAGGCGATCATCGACCGCGATGGCCCCGACGCGGTGGCCTTCTATCTCTCGGGACAGCTCCTCACGGAGGATTACTACGTCGCCAACAAGCTGATGAAGGGCTTCGTCGGCTCGCCGCATGTCGACACCAATTCGCGACTTTGCATGTCCTCGACGGTCGCGGGGCACAAGCGCGTGCTCGGTTCCGACACAGTGCCGGGCAACTACGAAGACCTCGATTGCGCCGATCTGATCGTGCTCGTCGGTTCTAACACCGCCTGGTGCCACCCGGTCCTGTTTCGCCGCATGCAGCAGAACCGGGCGCAGCGCGGCGCCCGCATCGTGGTGATCGACCCGCGCGTCACCGCGACGGCGGACGACGCCGACATGGTCCTGGCGATCAAGCCCGGCTCGGATTCGGTGCTGTTTGCCGGCCTGCTCGTGCATCTCGCGGCGAACGGGCTGACCGACGCCACCTATCTCGCCCGCCATGTCTCCGGCTATGAGGCGGCGCTGGAGAACGCGCGCCAGCTCGCCCCGAGCATCGCCAGCGTGGCCGCGCAGACCGGGCTGACCCCGGTCGAGCTCGCCGGCTTCTACGAGCTGTGGGGCGCCACGCCCGCCGTGGTCACCGCCTGGAGCCAGGGCGTCAACCAGTCGGCGCAGGGCACCGACAAGGTCGCCGCGATCCTGCACTGCCACCTCGCCACCGGCCGCATTGGCCGTCCCGGCGGCGGGCCGTTCTCGCTGACCGGGCAGCCCAACGCCATGGGCGGGCGGGAGGTCGGCGGGCTCGCCAATATGTTGGCGGCCCATATGGGTTACTCGGCAGTCGAGATCGACCGCCTCAGGCGCTTCTGGAAGGCGCCGAACATGGCGCAGGCCGAAGGGCTGAAGGCCGTGGCGATGATGGAGGCTGTCGCGCAGCATCGCATCAAGGCGCTCTGGGTGATGGCGACGAACCCGGCCGTCTCGCTGCCGCGCGCCGACCAGGTCAAGGCCGCGCTCGGCGGGCTCGACCTCTTCGTCGTCTCGGAGAACGTGCTGTCCAACGACACGCTCTCGGCGAAGCCGCATGTCATCCTGCCGGCTGCCGCCTGGGGCGAGAAGGACGGCACCGTCACCAATTCCGAGCGCCGCATCTCCCGCCAGCGCGCCTTTCTCGATCTGCCGGGCGAGGCGAAGCCGGACTGGTGGATTATCTGCGAGGTGGCGAGGCGCCTCGGTTTTGGCGAGAGCTTCGCCTATGTCGGCCCTGACGAGATCTATGCCGAGCACGCCGCGCTCTCGGCCTTCGAGAACGACGGCAGCCGCGATTTCGACATCGGCGCCCATGCCGGGCTGCCAAAGCGTGCCTATGACGCGCTGAAGCCGGTGCAATGGCCGGTGCCTGCCGGCCAGCCGCTGGGCACGCCACGCCTCTTCGCGCAGGGCGGCTTCTTCACCGCCGACGGTCGCGCCAGGATGGCGCCGCTCGCGGTCCCGGCGCTGGCGGCTTCGACGAGCGAGGCCTTGCCGCTGCTGCTCAACACCGGCCGCATCCGCGATCACTGGCACACGATGACGCGCACGGGCCTGAGCCCGCGCCTCAGCGCCCATGTCTGCGCGCCATCGGTCCAGCTGCATCCGGAAGACGCGGCGCGTTTCGGGCTCGTCGAGGGCGGTTTCGCCCGCATCAGCAATGCGTTTGGCGCTGTCGTTCTCAAGGTCGCGCTCGATGCGGGCGTCCAGCCCGGCTCGCTCTTCGCGCCGATCCACTGGTCCGCCGAGACGGCCTCGCATGCGCGCATCGGCGCTGCAGTCCAGCCGGCCTGCGACCCCTTCTCCGGCCAGCCGGAGATGAAGGCGACGCCCTCGGCCATCGCAGCCGTCGCTTACGCCTCGCAGGGCTTCGTGCTGTCGCGCGACGGCTTCGCCCTGCCTGAGGGAAGCTGGTGGTCGAAGCTCGCGGTCGAGGGTGGCGAGGGCCGGCTTTTCGCCACCGACGCCACGCCGGCCGATCTGATGGCGACTGTCCGCGCCGCCTTTGGCGAGGATGGGCTGACCGAAATGGTCGATGCCAAGGGCGGCGTCTATCGCTGCGCGGTCATGCGGGATGGCCGGCTTGTGGCCGCCCTCTTCGTCGCCCCTGCCGGCCGCGCGCCGCTCTGGGACACCGTCAAATTGGCCTTCGCCGATGCGCAGGCCCTGCCGGAGAACCGGCTGGCGCTGCTGGCCGGCCGCAACCTCGACGACGCGGCCGATCCCGGCCCCACGGTCTGCGCCTGTTTCGGCGTCGGCCTGAACGCGATCCGGGCCGCCTTCGCCGGCGGCGCGGCGACGCCCGAAGACATCGGCGCGCAGCTCAAGGCCGGCACCAATTGCGGTTCATGTCTGCCGGAAATTCGCACGATTGGCGCGCAGTCGCGTGCGGAGTTGGCGGCATGAAAAGCGGCGGCATGAACCCTTGCGAACGCACCAACCAGAGGAGGACCTGATGGGTCGGGCTGCCTTGAAGGAAGCCGCAGCGGGCGCGACGATCGTCGCCCTGCCGGGTGCGAAATCCGAAATCGTGTCGTTGCCGGTGGCGACGCGCAAGCCGCTTGGCGAGCGCCTGCTGTCCTGGCTCAGGGCGGTGCTGGTCAATGTGCTGCCTCCGCTGGTGACGGTCGCGCTGATCGCGCTGTTCTGGCAGATCGCGGCCTCGGGTCCGCAATCCTCGCTGCCGCCTCCGACCAGGATCTGGGAAGAGGCAAAGGACCTGATCACCGAGCCGTTCTACTGGGCGGGCTCGCAGGATATCGGGCTCGGCTGGCGCATCCTGGTCTCGCTCCAGCGCGTCGCCATCGGCTTCAGCCTCGCGGCCGTCGTCGGCGTACTGCTGGGCACGCTGGTGGGCCAGTCGGTCTGGGCGATGCGCGGGCTCGATCCCGTCTTTCAGGTGCTGCGCACCGTGCCGCCGCTGGCCTGGCTGCCGCTGGCGCTGGCGGCTTTCCGCGACAGCCAGCCCTCTGCGATCTTCGTGATCTTCATCACCGCGATCTGGCCGGTGATCATCAACACGGCGGTCGGCATCCGCAACATCCCGCAGGACTACCGCAACGTCGCGCAGGTGCTGCGGCTGAACCAGGTCGAGTTCTTCTTCAAGATCATGGTGCCCTCGGCCGCGCCCTACATCTTCACCGGCCTGCGGATCGGCGTCGGCCTGTCATGGCTGGCGATCGTCGCAGCCGAGATGCTGACCGGCGGCGTCGGCATCGGCTTCTTCATCTGGGATGCGTGGAACTCCTCGCGCCTGTCCGACATCATCGTGGCGCTCATCTACATCGGCGTCGTCGGCTTCTTTCTCGACCGCCTTGTCGCTTTTGTCGGCAGCATCGTCACCCGCGGCACCCTGACCAACTGAGGAGGCGAGCATGAGCTATCTCAAGATCGATCACGTCGACAAAACCTTCCAGCGCGGCACGACCTCGACGAATGTTCTGAGGGACATCAGCCTCGAGATCGAGAAGGGCGAATATGTCTCCGTGATCGGCCATTCCGGCTGCGGAAAGTCGACCCTGCTCAACATCATCGCGGGGCTGACGCCGATCTCGGCCGGGGCCGTCCTGCTCGAGGGCCGGGAGGTCAGGGACCCCGGTCCGGAGCGCGCGGTGGTGTTCCAGAACCACTCGCTGCTGCCCTGGCTCACCGTCTACGACAATGTCGCGCTGGCCGTGAACAAGGTCTTCGGCGGCCGCAAGTCGAAGTCCGAGCGGCATGACTGGATCATGCACAATCTCGATCTCGTCCAGATGGCCCATGCCAGGGACAAGCGCCCGGCCGAAATCTCGGGCGGCATGAAGCAGCGCGTCGGCATCGCGCGCGGCCTGTCGATGGAGCCCAAGATCCTGCTGCTCGACGAGCCCTTCGGGGCGCTCGACGCGCTGACCCGCGCCCATCTGCAGGATTCGATCATGCAGATCCACGCGGCGCTGGGAAACACCATGATCATGATCACCCATGACGTCGACGAGGCCGTGCTGCTCTCGGACCGCATCGTGATGATGACCAACGGCCCCTCGGCCCGCATCGGCGAGGTGCTCGACGTCCGGCTCGACCGGCCGCGCAAGCGGCTCGACCTGGTCTCGGACCGGACCTACATCGCCGCGCGCGAGGCGGTGCTGAAGTTCCTCTACGAGCGCCACCGCTTCGTCGAGGCGGCGTGATGATGGGTTTGATGAAGGGCGTAGCGCAGGGCGCTCCCTTCTCCCCTCGGGGGAGAAGGTGGCAGCGCGAAGCGCTGATGGATGAGGGAAGCCTTGCCTGGCCGTGGTTCCTTCCCTCATCCGACCCGGCTTTGCCGGGCCACCTTCTCCCCCGAGGGGAGAAGGAAAGCGCGCCATGAGCGACGATTTCACCCCAGACCAGAAGCGCTATCTCGAAGGCTTCATGTCAGGCATGCAGTCGGCCCGCACCGCGCGTGGGCTGGCGCCGCTCGGCGGTGCGCCCGGTGCGGGCGGCAAGGCTGTGCCCTCCGGACCGGACAGGGAGCATCAGGAAGCGCAGGCGAAGACCGTCGCGGCCGGCGGCAAGCTCGTCGATCAGGAGAAGTGGAAGGCGGCCGAACATCCCTTCGACGCCTATGCTCGCTTCAAGGACCAGGCCAATGCCGGCATTTTTCCGAAGCCCGAGGATAATTTCCGCTGGCGCTATCACGGCCTGTTTTATGTCGCGCCGGCGCAGAACAGCTATATGTGCCGGCTGCGCATCCCCAATGGCATCCTGAAGGCCTGGCAGTTCGCGGGCGTTGCCGATCTGGCTGAAAAGCTCTGCGGCGCCTACAGCCACGTCACGACCCGCGCCAACCTGCAGGTGCGCGAAATCCCGGCCGAGAACGCGGCGGCGCTGCTGGAAGGGCTCGCCGATCTCGGCCTCACGGCCAAGGGCTCGGGCGCCGACAACATCCGCAACGTCACGGGGTCGGCGACCGCCGGCATCGACCCGCTCGAACTGCTCGATACCCGGCCGCATGCTCGCGCCTGGCACCATCATATCCTCAACGACCGCTCGCTCTACGGCCTGCCGCGCAAGTTCAACGTCGCCTTCGACGGCGCGGGCTCCATCGCGACGCTGGAGGACACCAACGATATCGGCTTCCAGGCGATCGAGGTCAGGGAGGGCGCGTCCTTCGAGGGCCAGCCGGTCGCGCCTGGCATCTGGTATCGCCTCGCGCTCGGCGGCATCACCGGCCACAAGGATCTGGCCCGCGACACCGGCGTGATCGTCGCCCCCTCGGACGCCATCGCCGTCTCGGATGCGATCGTGCGCGTCTTCACCGCCAATGGAAACCGCACGGACCGCAACAAGTCGCGGCTGAAATATGTGCTCGACGCCTGGGGCTTCGAAACCTTCCTGACGGCCGTCGAGGAGAAGCTCGGCCGCAAGCTGGTCCGGCTCGATACGGCTTTCGTGAGGCCGCGCCCGGTCTACGACCGCCTCTCCCATATCGGCGTGCATGCCCAGGCTCAAGCCGGCCTCAACTGGATCGGCGTGGCGCTCCCGGTCGGCAAGCTTACGGTCCAGCAGATGCGCGTCATCGCCTCGATCTCGCAAGCATGCGGCGACGGCGACATCCGCCTCACCGTCTGGCAGAATCTGCTGATCTCCGGCGTGCCGGACGAAAAGGTCGAGGATGTCGTCGCCAATCTCGAGGCCATCGGACTCTCGGCGGAGACGTCGATCCTGCGCGCCGGGCTGATCGCCTGCACCGGCGCGACCGGCTGCAAGTTCGCTGGCGCCTACACCAAGGAAGACGCGCTGGCGATCGCCGCCCATTGCGAACCGCGCATCTCGCTGGATACGCCCGTCAACATCCACCTGACCGGCTGCCACAACTCCTGCGCCCAGCATTACATCGGCGATCTCGGCCTGATCGGCGCCAAGGTCCCGGTCAGCGACGACGGCGACACGGTGCCGGGCTACCATGTCTTCGTCGGCGGCGGCTTCGGCGTCGAGGGCGGCATCGGCCGCGAATTCCGTACGGACGTGAAGGCGGAGGATGCGCCGGCGCTGGTCGAGGCGATCCTGCGCGCCTGGCAGGAGCATCGCGCAACTCCCGACGAGAGCTTCGTCGCCTTCGCCCGCCGCCACGACATCGCGGCGCTGCAGGCGCTGGTTGCGCAAGGTGGAGAGGCGGCATGACCGTCCAGACCCCGTCGCCCATCGTCCAGGTCCTGCCTGAGACCGCGCCCTTCAGCGAGGAGCAGCGTTCCTGGCTGAACGGCTTCTTCGCCGGGCTGCTCTCGCTCGACAATGCCGGCGTGACGGCGCTGTCTCCGGGCGAGAATGCCGCCGTGATGGGCGAAGCCGATGACGGCGCGCCCTGGCACGATCCGTCGATGGAGATGGCCGAACGCATGCAGCTGGCGCAGGGTAAGCCCTTGCCGCGCAAGCTTTTCGCCGCGATGGCGCAGCAGGATTGCGGCCAGTGCGGCTATGTCTGCGAAACCTATTCGGCCGCGATCGCCGAGGGCAAGGAGCCGCGCCTGAACCTCTGCGCGCCCGGCGGCAAGGACACGCTGCGCATGCTGAAGACGCTGGTGGAGGAGGGAGGTTCCGCGCCGGCCGCCGCGCCAGTCGAAGCCGCGCCCGCCGCCGCGCTCGGCCCGCTCGGCCGTTGCCGCGAGAACCCGGCGCTGGCGACCTTCCTCTCCCGCCGCAAGCTCAATGGCGAGGGATCGGAGAAGGAGACCTGGCATGTCGAGTTCGACCTAACCGAATGCGGACTCGACTACATCGTCGGTGATGCCTTCGGCATCGTCGCGCAGAACGATCCACGACTGGCCGACGCCGTCATCGCGCTTCTGGGCGCGCGTCCCGACGCCGATCTCGGCGGCAAGACGCTGCGCCACACGCTGATCGCGGAGCGCGCGCTGGGCCCCGCGCCCGACGCGCTGTTCCAGCTGATCTCCTATGTCACCGGCGGCGAGACCCGCGCCAAGGCCAAGCGGCTGGCGGCGGGCGAGGATCCCGATGGCGATCTCGACCGGCTCGACGTCCTCGGCACGCTGCACAAGTTCGGGCAGGCGCGGCTTTCGGCCGAGGCCTTCGTCGAGGCGCTCGATCCGTTGCAGCCGCGGCTCTACTCGATCTCGTCTTCGCATAACGCCGGTCCCGGCCTGATATCGCTGACGGTCGATACGGTGCGCTATAAGATCGGCACGCGCCCGCGCTGGGGCGTCGCCTCGACCTTTCTGGCCGAGCGCGTCTCGCCCGGCGACAAGGTGCCGGTCTACGTCCAGCGCGCCCATGGCTTCGGCCTGCCGGCCAATCCCGAGACGCCGGTCATCATGTGCGGCCCCGGCACCGGCGTTGCGCCCTTCCGGGCCTTCCTGCACGACCGCAGCGCGACGAAGGCGTCGGGCAAGAACTGGCTCTTCTTCGGCCATCAGCGCCGCGCCAGCGATTTCTTCTACGAGGACGAACTGACCGCGATGAAGGAGGAAGGCGTCCTCACCGGCCTGACGCTGGCCTGGTCACGCGACGGAACCGAGAAGATCTACGTCCAGGACCGGATGCGCGAGCGCGGCGCCGAACTCTTCGCCTGGCTGGAGCAGGGCGCGCATTTCTACGTCTGCGGCGATGCCAAGCGCATGGCCAAGGATGTCGAGCGCGCAATGGTCGATGTCGTCGCCGAGCACGGCAAGCGTTCGGCCGATGAGGCGGTGGCCTATGTCGCGGCGCTGAAGAAGGCCGGGCGCTACCAAGCCGATGTGTATTGACGCGGCCGCTTTCCCGTCATTGCGGGCGCAGCGAAGCAATCCAGTGGGTCTCGCTCGACGCCCGCTGGATTGCTTCGCTGCGCTCGCAATGACGATCGGTCAGGCGTCGTAGCCCCTGATCTGCGCCACCGCCGTCATCACGCCGCGCAGCTCGGCCAGTCCGCGCAGGCGCCCGACTGCCGGATAGCCGGGAAACGAGCCCTTGCCGACATCGTCGAGCAGGGCGTGGCCATGGTCGGGCCGCATCGGGATTTGCCAATGCGTCAGGCCTTGCGCCTTGCGCCGCTGCTCCTCGGCCAGCAGGACGTCCACCAGCGCCACCATGTCGGTGTCGCCGCCGAGATGCTCGGCTTCCATGAAGGAGCCGTCTGCGTCCTTGGCGACGTTGCGCAGATGCGCGAACCAGATCCGGTCGGCGAAGCGCCGTGCGATCGCCGGCACGTCGTTCTGCTGATTGGCGCCGAGCGAGCCGGAACACAAGGTCAGGCCGTTCGCCGGCCGGTCGACCGCGTTCAGGATGTAGGCGATGTCGTCCTCGTTCGAGCAGATGCGCGGCAGGCCGAAGAGCGGGCGTGGCGGATCGTCGGGATGGATGCACATCCGGATGCCGACCTCCTCGGCCGTCGGGATGATTGCCTCGAGGAAGCGCTTGAGGTTGGCGCGCAAGGCGTCGTGGCCCATGCCGCGATAGCGCTCCAGCATGCGCTTGAGACCCGGCACGTCGTAGCGGTCATAGGCGCCGGGCAACCCCGCCATGATGTTGGCGAGCAGCCGGTCGCGATCGGCTTCCGACGAGCGCTCGAACCAGGCCTTGGCCCGGTCCATGACATCGGCGGAGTGTCCATCCGCCGCGCCGGGACGCTGCAGCATGAAATGGTCGAAGGCGACATATTCGTGGATGTTGAAGCGCAGCGCCGTGCCGCCACCGGGCAGGGGGAAGGCGAGTTCAGTGCGCGTCCAGTCCAGCACGGGCATGAAGTTGTAGCAGACCACCTCGAGCCCGCAGGCGGCGAGGTTGCGCAGCGACTGCCGGTAGTTCTCGAAGATCGGCTCGAGATCGCCCTCGCCGATCTTGATGCTCTCATGCAGCGGCAGGCTCTCGACCACGTTCCAGCGCAGGCCGAGGCCCGGATCAGCGGCGATGATCGCTTTGCGCGCCTCGATCTCCGCGACGCTCCAGACCACGCCATAAGGAATCTGATGGAGCGCGTTGACGATGCCGCGCGCCCCCGCCTGCCGCGCTTGGGCGAGCGTCACCACGTCATCGGGGCCGAACCAGCGCCAGCTCTGTTCCATCAGAGTGTCCGTTCCGTCAGGGCATGGGTCATGGTCGCGTATCCTCCGTCGTTTCTTGATCTGGTTTATCTGTCTGGGTTTCTTGTTCCAGGCGCGGCCTGGCCGTCAATCGAGCCGGGCCGGGGTGGCGTTGCCGGCGAAGGCATCGACCTGATCGCGCGCGATCGTCTCGATGGCGTCGAAGACGGTGCGCAGATGCGCGCGCATGGCGGCCTCCGCCCGCGCCTCGTCGCCGGTCACCACGCAATGCGTGATCTCGCGGTGCTGGGCGAGGATCATGCCGGGCCAGGCGGCACTCTCCAGCGACAGGCAGCGAACACGGTCGAGCTGCGCCTTGACGCCCTCGATCAGGCTCCACACGGAAGGATGGCCGGCGAGCTTCGCGAGTTCGGCATGGAAGGCGTCGTCATGGCGGAAGAAGGACGCCCGGTCGCCGGCCGCGAGATCGCGCTCCTGCTGGCGCATGTTCTGCTCCAGCGCCGCCTTGCCGGCATCATCGGCATGCCGCGCGGCCAGCGCGACCGTCCGGCATTCCAGGGTTTCGCGGACGAACTGGCTGTCATGCACGGCGGCGAGGTCGATCGGCGCCACGAACGTGCCGACCTGCGGCACCACCATCAGGAAGCCTTCCTCGACCAGGCGCTTGAAGGCCTCGCGCACCGGCGTGCGGCTGACGCCGAAGCGCACGGCCATGCGCGCCTCCGACATCGCCTCTCCCGGGCGCAGCACCGCAGCGAGGATGTCTCCTCGCAACAGGCGGTGGATCTGTTCGGTGCTCTGACGTGTCGCGGGAAGGGCCATTGCCAAGCTCTGGTCGACTAGTATACTAGGATACCGACTAATCCGGGGTCGCGTCAATCGGCGCGAGCAACGGACCTGTTGAAACGGCATCCTGATAGGGCGCCGGCAGCTCGATCAACAAAAACAAAGCGGAAAATCCGCATCATCGGAGGAGAGGTCATGGTCCAGAGCAGAATCAATCGGCGTGTATTCATCGGCGGCGTCGCTGGCCTCGCAGGCGCGGCGCATGTCCCCCCAGCGTTCGCCCAGCAGCTCAAGCTGCCGACATCCCCGGTTGTCCTGTCGATCGTCGACGTGGCCGGCAATCTCGCCCTGACGCAGAAGGCGATCGAGAACTACCGCAAGGCCAAGCCCAATCTGGTTTCGCGCATCGTCTTCACCAAGGCGCCGTCGCCCGAACTGCCCGGCAAGATCAAGGCGCAGCAGGATGCCGGCCGCGTCGACATCGACATGGTGCTGACCGGCACGGACGCGCTCTCGGCCGGCGTTGATCAGAAGCTCTGGGTGCAGCTGCTGCCGCAGCATGCCGCCAGCCTGCCCAAGCTCGACGAGATCTATCTCGAAGGCGCCGCCAAGATGCAGGCGCTCGCCAGCGGGCAGGGCGTCGTCGTGACGTATTATCCGTCGGGTCCGCTGCTCGAATACATGCCGGCCAAGGTCAAGACGGTTCCCACCACCGCCGAGGAACTTCTGGCCTGGACGCGCCAGAACAAGGACCGCTTCATCTATCCGCGCCCGGCCAATTCCGGGCCCGGCCGCACCTGGATCATGGGCCTGCCCTATCTGCTCGGCGATTCCGACCCCAAGGATCCGGTCAAGGGCTGGGACAAGACCTGGGCCTATCTCAAGGCCCTGGGCGAGAACATCGAATACTATCCCGGCGGCACCGGCGCGGTGATGAAGGAGCTCGGCGACGGCTCCCGCGACATGACCGTGACGACGACCGGCTGGGACATCAACCCGCGTGTCCTCGGCGTCGTGCCGAAGGAAGCCAAGATCGCCGCGCTGAAGGGCTTCCATTGGGTCACGGACGCGCATTACATGTGCATCCCCAAGGGCGTCTCGGACGAGAAGCTCGCGGTCCTGATCGACCTGATGAACTTCCTGCTCACCAAGGAGCAGCAGGCCTACACCTATGACGAGGGCTATTTCTATCCGGGCCCGGCCGTGAAGGGCGTCACGCTCGACATGGCCCCGGCGGAAAGCCAGGCCGCCATCAAGGAGTTCGGCAGGCCCGAATACGACAAGCTGATCGCCGACAACCCGCTCCAGACCCCGCTCGACCCCGACAAGATGGTCGTTGCGTTCCGCATCTGGGACGAGCAGGTCGGCGGCGCCAAGCGCAAGTGAGCCTGCGCAAGTGAACTGCCGACCGGCGGCGACCCGAGATCGGGCCGCCGCCGGTCGGGTCTTCGGTCCAGCCTTCAGCACACGGTAGCCATGACGATTCACGCAGCCAACTTCAAAGAGCTCCGGCTCGACCGCCTGAGCCGCGACTTCGGCACGCACAACGCGCTGAAGGACGTCTCGCTGACGATCGAGAAGGGCGAGTTCATCGCGCTTCTCGGCCCGTCGGGCTGCGGCAAGTCCACCACGCTGAACATCATCGCGGGCCTGCTGCCCGCGACCGGCGGCGGCATCTGGCTCGACGACAAGCGCATCGACCCGCTCCGGCCGGAAGAGCGGGGCTTCGGCATGGTTTTCCAGAACTACGCCCTGTTCCCGCATATGAGCGTGACCAAGAACATCGGCTTCGGCCTGAAGATGCGCGGCGTGGCCAAGTCCGAGATCGAGAGGCGCGTCGCGGAAGCGGTGGCACTGGTGCGGTTGCAGGGCCAGACCGAGAAGCTGCCGGGGCAGCTGTCCGGCGGCCAGCAGCAGCGAGTCGCCATCGCGCGCGCCATCGTCGTCGAGCCCGCGCTGGTGCTGATGGACGAGCCGCTCTCCAATCTCGACGCCAAGCTGCGTCTCGAGATGCGCGCCGAAATCCGCCGCATCCACAACACGCTGGGCGCCACCACGATCTACGTCACCCATGATCAGGAGGAGGCGCTGTCGCTGGCCGATCGCATCGTCGTCATGCGCGACGGGCAGGTCCGCCAGGTCGGCGTGCCCGAGGATCTGTTCTCCCGACCCGACCATCTCGACGTGGCCGAGTTCATGGGCTTTCGCAACAAGATCGCCGGCAGCGCCGCCTCTGTTTCCGGCGAGCATGCGACGGTCACGATCGAAGGCGCCGCCATTGTCGGGCGCGCTCGCAACACCGTCGTGCCGGGTGCGGCCGCCCATGTCGCGATCCGGCCTGAAGACCTGAACCCCGTCGCGGCCGGCCATGCGGGCCTCAAGGCGCAGGTGATCTCGACCGAATTCCGCGGCCGCGAGTTCGTCGGCTTCGCGCGCATGGCGGACGGCACGGATCTGTCGTTCCTGGCCCATGACAAGCTCTCGCCCGGCGAACAGGTGACCCTGGCCGCCGAGCCCGATCGCGTTCTCGTCTATGGGGACAAGGCGTGACCGGCTCCGCATCGTCCATCCCGCTGAGCCAGAAGCTGGCCGCACGCGGCATCGACGGGCTGACGCTGCTCGTCGTCCCCGCCGTGCTCTTCCTCCTGCTGCTGTTCATCTACCCGTTCTTCTACGGGCTGTTCCTCTCCTTCAATCCGAAGGCGGGCGGCACCTTTGCCAACTACCAGCGCTTCTTCTCGGATTCCTTCCTCTACGGGACGATCGCGACGACGCTCTGGCTGGCCTTGCCGGTGACGCTGCTGACCCTGCTGATGGCGATCCCGATCGCCTTCCGGGTCCGCACCATGAAGCATCAGCGGCTGCTGACCACGATCCTGGTCATCCCGATCACGCTCGGCACCGTGCTCGTCGCGCAGGGACTTTTGAACTATCTCGGCCCGCAAGGCTGGTTCAACCGCACCCTGCTGACGATGGGCCTGATCTCGACGCCCGTGAAGCTGCTGCACAATTACTGGGGCGTGATGATCTCGCTGGTGATCACCGGCTTTCCCTTCACCTTCCTGCTGACACTGTCCTATCTCTCGGGAGTTGATCCCGCGCTCGAGCAGGCCGGCGCGACGCTCGGCGCCGGCCCCTGGCAGCGCTTCAAGCACATCCTGCTGCCGCTGCTGCTGCCGGGGCTGGCCATCACCTTCTGTCTCTCCTTCGTGCAGGCCTTCTCGGTCTTTCCCTCCGCCGTGCTGCTGGGCGCACCCGCAGGCCCGACGCGGGTGATCTCGATCGCGGCCTATCAGGCGGCGTTCGAGGAGTACGATTATTCGATGGCCTCGGCGGTCGCGATGATCATGGGCGTGGTCCAGCTTTCGATCGTCGTTGCCGTGCTGGCGGCGCGCGGGCTGCTTTATCGCGGCCCTGCCGGCGGCGGAAAGGGCTGACGCCATGGTCAAGGACACCCGCCTCTCGGCCCGTCTCTGGGCTTTCGCCAACTGGGCCGTGATCGGCTTCTTTATCCTGAACCTGTTCGGGATGATCGCGACCGTGGTCACCAGTTCCTTCGCAACGCGCTGGCTCGGCACCTGGCTGCCCGCCGGCTGGACGACGCGCTGGTATTCCTCCGCCTGGGACGAGTTCCAGCTCTACGACGTTCTCTCCGTCACCTTCCAGATCGTCTTCCTCGTGGTGTTCTTCTCCGGCCTGATCGGCGTGCCCGCAGCCTATGCGCTGGCGCGGCGCGACTTCCCCGGCAAGAAGCTCGTGATGCTGCTCTTCCTGCTGCCGCTCTTGGTGCCGCCGATCACCTTCGGCATTCCGCTGGCGACGGTGCTCTACCGGGCGGGACTGGCCGGCCAGATGTCGGGCGTCGTGCTCGCCAATCTCGTGCCGACCGTGCCCTTCGTCATCCTGGTGATGATCCCCTTCATCGAGCAGATCGACACCAAGATCGAGGCCGCGGCGCGGGTCTTCGGCGCTAACACCTTCAAGCTGTTCATCTACATCCTGCTGCCGCTGCTGGCTCCCGGCATCCTCGCGGCGTTGCTCTTGGTGCTGGTCCGCACCATCGCCATGTTCGAGCTGACCTTCCTGACGGCGGGTCCGACGAGCCAGACGCTGGTGGTGGCACTCTACTACGCGGTCTTCGCGGCCGGCGTCCGCGCCGTGCAGTCGATCGACGCGATGGCGGTGATCTACATGGTGACGACGCTGCTCTGGCTCCTGATCGCCCTGCGCTTCGTCAACCCGACGCAGATCGTGGCGCGCGCCAAGCGGTAAAGCCGGCGCGGACATCGCTTCTCGAAAGAAACACGCCCCCGTCCGGAACCGGACGGGGGCGTTTGCAATTGAATCCGGGCAGCGCGGATGGCGTTCCATTCGCCGCCCGGAGTTCCAGTCATGGCGCGCGTGATTTTCGACGATGCCGTTTCGAACCCACCGCCGCCGGCACGGCTGAAACGTAGCTCCGCCGCGACCCTGACGATCACCCGCCGCAAATCCGGCAAGGGCTTTTCCTATCGGGACGGCGAAGGCCACCGTGTCACGGACGAGGCGACGCTCGCCCGCATCCGCTCGCTTGCGATCCCGCCGGCCTATTCGGATGTCCGTATCGCCGCCGATCCGCGTGCTCATCTCCAGGCGGTGGGCCATGACGAAGCCGGCCGCATCCAACATCGCTACCATCCCGATTGGGACAAGGTGCGTGAGCGCCGCAAGCTCAAGCGCCTGAAGTGCCTGATCGACGCGTTGCCGAAGCTGCGTGCCGCGATCGCGCGCGATCTCAAGGACCGCAAGCTCAGCCGCGACAAGGCGCTGGCCTGCGCCGCTGCCGTCATCGACCGCTGCCATATCCGCGTTGGCAACGAGACCTACGTCAAGGCCAATGGAAGCCATGGTGCCTCGACCCTGCTGAAGCGCCACATCACCATTACCGGGAGCCGGGTCGAGCTGGCGTTCAAGGGCAAGAGCGGCAAGCAGATCGCGTGTTCGCACGAGGATACGACGCTGGCCCGCGCCCTGACGCGCGTCATGACACTGAAAGGCCGCCGGGCCTTTCAGTACCAGCGCGACGACGGCTCGGTCGGCGAGCTGAGGGCCAGCGACATCAATGCCTATCTCAAGCGCGTCTCCGGCCTTCCGGTCAGCAGCAAGGATCTGCGCATGTTGGCCGCCAACGCAGCCGCCGCCGAACTGCTGCTGGCAGGAGAACTCGTCGCAACCGAGACCGGCCGAAAGCGCCAGCTAGCCGACATCATGCGCGCGATCTCGGAGCGGCTGGTCAACACCCCCGCCGTCGTCCGCAAGAGCTACGTCCACGAGATCGTTGTGCGCTCCTACGCCACGGGCCGCCTCAGGCGTTGCTACGACAAGGCGAAGGCGCGCGGCGGCTGCTCGCGCATCGAGCGCGCGCTGGGGCTGCTGGCAGCGTGAGTCTCAGGGCGTCTTCTCCGGCGCATTGCGGCCCTGCGTGATCAGCCTTGCGCTGTGCTGGCCTGAGATGAAGGTCCATAACCAACTCCAGGCGACCGCGACGCGGCTGCGTGCGCCGATCAGGAAGAAGATGTGGGCGATGCCCCAGATCCACCACGCGACCCAGCCGCGCAGTTGCAGCCAGCCGAAATCCACCACCGCAGCGCTCTTGCCGATCGTTGCGAGATTGCCTTGATGGCGGTAGCGGAACGCGCCAGGAGCGGGTTTGCCCGCAAGCCGCGCGCGGATGACCCTGGCGACATGGGCGCCCTGCTGCTTTGCCGCCGGCGCGATGCCGGGAACCGGCTTGCCGTCCGCGGTCATCAGCGCGGCGGTATCGCCGATGACGAAGATGTCCGGCCGTCCGGGCACGTTCAGATTGGCGTCGACGCTGGCGCGCCCGGCCCGGTCGGCGGCGATGCCGAGCCAGGCTGCGGCCGGCGAAGCCGCGACGCCCGCGGCCCAGACGACGGTGCGGCAGCCGACCGACTCCGTCCCGATCGTCACCCCATCCGCGCGGATGTCCGAGACCGGCCGGCCGAGCAGCACCTCGACGCCGAGCTTTTCGAGTGCTGTCTGCGCGTAATCCGACAGCGAAACCGGAAAGGCCGGCAGAACCCGCGCACCGGCCTCGATCAGCAGGACGCGTGCCTCGCGGGTGTCGATGTTGCGGAATTCGCGCCAGAGGATCTGCTTGGCGAGTTCGGCGATGATCCCGGCGAGTTCTACGCCTGTGGGCCCGGCGCCGATCACGGCGAAGGTCAGCAGCGCCTGGCGCGCGGCGGGATCGGTCTCGCGCTCGGCCTGCTCGAAGGCGAGCAACAGGCGGCGCCGGATCGTGGTCGCATCCTCGAGCGTCTTGAGGCCCGGCGCGAAGGTTTCCCACTCGTCGCGGCCGAAATAGGAGTGTCGCGCACCGGTCGCCAGAACCAGCGTGTCATAGGGCACCGCACTGCCGTCATCGAGCAGCACGCGCTTGCCATCCGCATCGACGCCCGAGACCGCTGCTAGCAGCGTGGTGACGTCGGCCCGCTCGCGAAACAGCCGCCGGACCGGCCAGGCGATCTCGGAGGTGGCCAGGATCGTGGTCGCGACCTGGTAGAGCAGCGGCTGGAACAGATGGTGGTTGCGCTGGTCGATCAGCGTGATCCGTAAGCCGGCACCTGCGAGATTGCGCACCAGCTGCAATCCTGCGAAACCTGCGCCGACGACGACGAGATGGTGGGCGTTCGGAGACGGCTCGATCTCGGCCATGACGAGGACTGCCCCTGCAATGCAAGCAGCCGCTAAAGGGCCGCTCCATCGATATGTTGCCCGGCCCGCATCGGGGCACAACCCCGAGGGCCTGCTTGCGGGGATGCGCAGCGCGCCGTTTTCCGCTAATCAGCCGCAATGACTGCCCTTTCGCCCGAACTCCTGCGCTTTTCCGTCGCCCCGATGATGGACTGGACCGACAGGTATTGCCGCGTCATCCACCGCCTGATGTCGCGCCGCGCGCGGCTTTATACCGAGATGGTGACGGCGCAGGCCGTGATCCGGGGCGATCGCCAGCGGTTGATCGGCTTCGATGCGCGAGAGCATCCCGTCGCGCTCCAGCTCGGCGGCAACGATCCGGCTCTGCTGGCGCAGGCCGCGCGGATCGGCGCCGATTTCGGCTATGACGAGATCAACCTGAATTGCGGCTGCCCGTCCGACCGCGTCCAGGGCGGAGCTTTCGGTGCCTGCCTGATGCGCGAGCCGGCCTTGGTCGGCGATTGCGTGGCGGCGATGAAGGCGGCGGTGTCCATTCCCGTCACGGTGAAATGCCGCATCGGCGTCGACGACCAGGACCCGGAGGCCGCGCTCGATGCGTTGACGGCGTCGCTCAAGGCGGCCGGCGTCGACGCGCTGATCGTCCATGCCCGCAAGGCCTGGCTCCAGGGGCTGTCGCCCAAGGAGAACCGCGAGGTTCCGCCACTCGACTACGGGCGCGCCTACAGGCTAAAGTCCGCCCATCCGGATTTGCCCGTCGCCATCAATGGCGGCATCCGCGCGCCCGACGAATGGGCGGAGCATCTGACCCAACTCGACGGCGTCATGATCGGCCGCGAGGCCTACCAGAATCCCGAGATCCTGCTCCGGGTCGATCCGCTGCTGTTCGACGAGGCGGCACCGGTGGCGGACGCCTTCGCCATGCTGGAGGCGCTCGAGCCGCATCTGGCCGCCCATCTGGAAACCGGTGGGCGGCTGCACGCCTTCACGCGCCATCTCGTCGGGCTGTTTCCGGGGCGCCCCGGCGCGCGCCAGTTCCGCCGCCATCTCTCCGAGTATTGCGTCACGGCCGGAGCGGGGATCGCCGACCTGCGCGCGGCCGTCGCCCATGTCGCGCGCCATGACGGCGCGAGCGTCGCGGCCTGAGGCGGTGCAGGGACAACCGAAGTTTGCCGCACCAGCGCTTGAATGGCGTCTTAAGTCATTGAAATATCGAGATCGCCGTATCGGGTTGTTTAGGCAAAAATGCCGTAGTTGAGGCGAAGTGCTACCGCAACCGACTGCTGAACTGCAGATCGATGGCCTATTGGCATCCATCTGGCGGCATTCAAGAGGCCCTGCTTCTCAGTTCCGATCCTCTGCAATGCGTTCGTTGGATTCAAATCGGTTACTTCAACGCCGATGCCAGTCGCACGCTGGAAGGCTGACGCCGTCTCAATGCAGTGGCGAGCTTGCGCTGAACAGCAGAGATTCAGCGATCACTGCGAGCGGCTTGGACCGCGGCGGGCGATGCAGCCAGGCCCAGCAGGGCGGCAATGATGGGTTTCAGCACCCGCTCTCTCCTGAATTTTGAGGAGCCTGCTGCTGGACATAGGTACCAATGACGGATGCGAGTCGGCGCGAGGTCAACGAGGGAAGGGGGCATGGGAAATGGTCCCGTCCCGAGCAGCGTTTGTCATGCCGCCCGCTCCAGAGATCTCGGCGTCGCGCCGTCCATTTTGCCGATGTCGTGGAGGAGACGTTCGAGCTCAGCCACGCCCATCGTCTCGAAGGGGAGATTCACGAATGCCGAGACGCGCGAGGTCAACTCGCGATAGCTTTTCAGGAAGACGGCTCTTTGCGCTTCCTGCGGCCCGACGGCCTGTGCCGGGTCGTCAACGCCCCAGTGAACCCGCATCGGGACGCCGGGGAAGGTCGGGCAAGCGTCGTCAGCTGCGTCGTCACAGACCGTGATGACGAGGTCGAGATCGGGTGCTTCGGGACCAAGAAACTCATCCCAGGATTTCGAACGATAGCCGGAGGTGTCGTAGCCCAGTTCCTTGAGGAGGGCCAAGGCGAGTGGATGAGGCGCTTCCTGAGGCCGACTTCCCGCAGACCACGCTTTGATCCGGCCCAGCCCTTCCCGATTGAGAACGGCCTCCGCCATGATCGAGCGAGCGGAATTACCGGTGCAGACGACCAGGACATGGAGCGGCCGATCGACTTCGGTCATATCCTTGCGTGCAGGAAATGCGGGATCGGCGACGGGCGGACAGTCTCGGGGAACCTGCGTGCAGCAGGCGTCGGCGAGAAAAGCCAAGAGCGCATCGGATCGATGGGGCTGCGCTGCGAAAATGATATGCCGGCCTTCACGGCGCGACATAAGTAGCCCGACCTGTTCGAGCGCGGATAGATGAGACGACAACGTGTTGTGAGCCACGGCGAGCAACCGACCGATATCGCCCGCAGCCAACCCGTGTGGACGATAGCGTGTAAGAAGGCGAAAAATCTCCAGCCTCGTCGGCTGGGCCAGAGCGTTCAGGAGCGCCACGGCGGAAGTGGCATCCAGTCGTTCGGTCACGCTGCGTCCCCGGTATGGTGGGTGTCCCTGCCGATGGCATCCAAGCGATGTTGAAGAGCCATTTTTTCCAGTGTGATGATCGGCAGACTGGCAAAGACTGAAATGCGGTTGTTGAGCATGCGGTAGGCGTCGGCGAAGGCAAGCGCCTTCTGGACGTCGTCACCCTCGTAAGCCGCAGGATCGGGCAACGTCCAGAGCGCCGTCGTCGGGTTGCCGGGCCAGGCAGGAGGCACCGCGTTGGCGGCGGTCTCGGACAGCGTGAATACGAAGTCCAGTTCCGGCGCGTCCGGCCCGGCGAACTCGTTCCAGCTCTTCGGCTGCAGACCCGTGATGTCGTGGTTCAGGGACCGAAGCAGCCGGACGACGAAAGGACTGACCTCGGACCGCGGCTGCGAGCCGGCACTGAAGACGGTGAACTTGTTGCCCGGCAGTCGCCTCATGATGGATTCTGCCATGATCGAGCGTGCATGGTTACCCTTGCAGACGAAGAGAACCTTGAGAGGGGACGTTTCCATGTCTCTATCTCGTTATGTCAGTTTATGTCGACATAATGCTCTCTTAGTTATATGTCGGAGTCAACTGACATATTGACATATTGCCTTCATTCGGGCGATGCACCGTTCGAGATCATCGGATGGAGCATGGATCATGCGGGTCGGAATCAACGGCATGGGGCGCATCGGGCGTCTGGCTTTGAGGGCGGCGCTCGGCGCGGCGCAGCGGCAGGACGATGATCCGCGTGCCGGTAACCGGCTTGACATCGTGCATCTCAACGAGATCAAGGGTGGGGCCGCCGCGACCGCCCATCTGCTCGAGTTCGACAGCATGCAGGGACGCTGGCGCGCGGATATCGGCCATGAAGGCGAGAACGCTATCCGGATTGGCGAGCGAAGCATGGGGTTCTCCGCAGAGGCCGCGCCGGGGGACATTCCCTGGGGCGATCTCGGCGTCGATGTCGTGCTGGAATGCACCGGCAAATTCCTGACGCCCGCCGCGATCGAGGGCCATCTGAAGCGCGGCGCCAGGCGGGTTATCGTGGCCGCGCCGGTGAAGGATGCATCCGTCCTGAACGTGGTCGTCGGCATCAACGAGCACCTCTACGATCCCGCCTCGCACCCGATCGTCACCGCCGCCTCCTGTACCACCAACTGCCTCGCCCCCGTGGTGAAGGTGGTCCATGAGAACCTGCGGATCCGCCACGGCCAGATCACGACGATCCATGATCCGACCAACACCAATGTCGTCGTCGACGCGCCCCACAAGGACCTGCGCCGGGCGCGCTCGGCGATGCTGTCGCTGCAGCCGACGACGACGGGCAGCGCCACGGCGATCGCGCTGATCTACCCCGAACTCAAGGGCAAGCTCGACGGCCACGCCGTGCGCGCGCCGGTGCTCAACGCCTCGCTGACGGACTGCGTCTTCGAGCTGGAGCGGCCGACCACCGCCGCCGAGGTCAACGCGCTTTTCGAGGCCGCAGCCAAGGGGCCGCTCGCCGGAATCCTCGGCTTCGAGCCGAGGCCGCTGGTCTCGATCGACTACCAGCGCGACACACGCTCGGCCATCGTCGACGGGCTGTCGACGCTGGTCACCGACGGGACGATGCTCAAGGTCTACGCCTGGTATGACAACGAGATGGGCTATGCCTGCCGCATGGTCGATCTTGCCTGCCATCTCGAACAGGTCGGGATCTGAGGACGTGCGGAATCCGAGCATCGGCCAGGGCTCGCGCAACTATGCCATCGTCACGGCGGCCTATTGGGGCTTCACCCTGACCGACGGCGCGTTGCGCATGCTCGTGCTGCTGCACTTCTTCCGGCTCGGCTATTCGCCCTTCACGCTTGCCTTCCTGTTCCTGCTGTATGAGGCGGCGGGCATCGCCGCCAATCTGATCGGTGGCTGGCTCGCGGCGCGATACGGCATCACGCGGATGCTGGCGGTCGGGCTGACCACGCAGATCCTCGGCTTCCTGCTGCTTTCGGGCCTGTCTCCCGATTGGACGGCCGCAGCCTCGGTCGCCTGGGTCGTGATGGCGCAGGGGGTCTGCGGCGTCGCCAAGGACCTGACCAAGACGGCCTCGAAATCCGCGATCAAGGTGGCCGAGGCGGCCGCCAAGGCGGAAGACTCGGAAGGCCGCCTGTTCCGCTGGGTCGCCTGGTTCACCGGTTCGAAGAACGCGATGAAGGGCATCGGCTTCTTCCTGGGCGGGCTGCTGCTGGAAGCGCTCGGGTTCCGCGGCGCCCTGTGGGCGATGGCGGCCATGCTGGCGCTGATCCTGCTGGGCGTCGTCACGTCGCTGCCGGCGATGTTGGGGAAGGCGAAGGCCAGCAAGACCGCACGCGAGCTGTTCGCCAAGAACCGAAGCGTCAACCTGCTGGCGCTTGCTCGCATCGCGCTGTTCGGCGCGCGCGACGTTTGGTTCGTCGTGGGCGTCCCGGTGTTCCTCTACGCCTCGGGCTGGACCTTCACGATGGTCGGCACATTCCTGGCGGTTTGGACCATCGGCTACGGGCTGGTCCAGGCGGCTGCGCCTTCCTTCGTCCACCGCAGCGCCGACGGGCTGTCCTCCGAAGTGCCGGCGGCGCGGCTCTGGTCGCTGGCGCTGGCAGCCGTCCCTTTTGCCATCGCGGCGCTCCTTGCCAGCGGCTCGGGCTTGCGGCCCGATTGGATCCTGGTCGCGGGCCTGAGCCTGTTCGGCTTCGCCTTCGCGGTGAACTCGTCGGTCCATTCCTACCTGATCCTGGCCTATGCCGGCTCGGAGAAGTCGGCCGAGGACGTCGGCTTCTACTACGCCGCCAACGCGCTCGGGCGGTTCAGCGGCACCCTTCTGTCTGGGCTGCTCTACCAGGCGGGCGGGCTCTATGCGTGCCTGCTTGGGTCAGGTCTGATGCTGATGGCCTGCTTCATCGCGACGATGGCCCTGCCTCTGCAGATCAAGCCCAGCGAGACGAGGGTGCGATACTAGTTTCCTCGTCGGATCATATGGCGAGCGCGGCATCTCACAGCGCGCCAGGGCCCAAGAGCGCCCGACGCAGTCGGGTTTATCCTCGACGCCTGCGCGCACAACGTCTTCGCGGCGCAGGAGGAGAACCGGCCGACGGAAGGGCCCGAAACCCTAGCTGTCGCCGGCGCGATCGGCTGTCCGTCGCTCCCGGGCGATCTCGCGATATAAAGCCTCCGCGGTCACGCCGATTTCGCTGGCGATCACGTGCCATTGCCCCCTGGGCGGCCGAGCGCCGTTCCAGACGATCCAGGCCCTCAGCCGCGCCTTCACCGTCTTGAGCGAGAGTATCTCGGACAGAAGCCGCGCCCGCTGAACCTCATGCGCCAGATGGCTCGCCCAGGCGGAGGCGACCGCGACATCGGTCTCCAGCGCCCGCAACAGGTCCGGCTTGAGCACCATCCCTGTTCTGACGTGCGTCTCGGCACGGGCATCGCAATGGTACCGGGCGGAATAAAGCGACGCCTCGGCGAGGACGGCGCCGGGCCGCGCGCGCTGCAGGATCAGGGCCGCGCCATCGTCCTGGTGGCGGATCAGGTGAGCTGTGCCTTCGCGCATGATGTGCAGGCCAACCACGCTGTCGCCCCGGTGGAACAGGGCTGCCCCTGCCGAAAAATCGCAGTCATGCAGCGGCAGGCGGGCAAGGACCGGGGCAAGCGTGGCGTACATGATCGCGATCATGTTTGAGGATGCCGCGACATGCAAAAGGTCTCTGATTCAGGGAGACCATCATGATCCGCGCACTTGCTCTCATCGCCTCGCTCGTTCCGGCCGCTGCGGTGGCGCAGTCTCATGCCGGTCATTCCCATGCCGGCCATGCTTCGCCCCCGGCCCAGCAGATGGGCCACAAGCATGACGCCGCAGCCGCCGCGCCGGTTCAACCGGGACAAGGGGCTTTCGCCGCCATTCAGGAGATCGTCGAAATCCTGGAAGCCGACCCGAAAACGGATTGGTCGACGGTCAACATCGAGGCGCTCCGGCAGCATCTGGCGGATATGAGCGCCGTCACGCTGCTTTCCGAGGTCAGGGCCGAGCCCATCGACGGCGGGATGATGTTCACCGTAACGGGCACGCCGCCGGTGAGGGACGCCATTCGCCGCATGGCGCTCGCCCATGCCGCCACGATGAACAGCGTCGGTGGCTGGCAGTTCACGGCGGCACAGATCGAGGGTGGGGCGACCATGGCGATCACGGTTCCGGCCGCGGACCTCGCCAAGCTGAAGGGTCTGGGATTCATCGGGGTCATGACGCGCGGCATGCACCATCAGGACCACCATCTGATGATCGCGCGCGGCGCCCATCCCCACCATTGAGCGCCGTCAGGCGCTTGATCTGGCGCGCGGTGACTGGGTGTGCATAGGCGGGTCATCTGGATAGCCGTGTAACCAGTCGATCGCCCCATTTGACCGCCACGCAGTCGCGCATGTCGCGGCATATGGCGGTGATCAAGGCGGCGGGTACCTTGACCGACCGGCATGATGCGCAATGGGTCCACTACCGGCGCCATCCCGCCCTGGCTCCAGAGCTCGATGCAATACTCGACGCCGTTTTGACGGCGATCAAGGCGCGAGAGGCCCTCTCGGGGGCATCAGGTGCAAAGCGAAAGAACGCAGCATGACCGCCAATGCCGCCGCGATGCGCCGGGACAAGCCGCCGGAACCGAGTCTGCTGGCCTGGGCCGGCGGGGTCATGGCCTTCGTCGCGCTCTGGTTCCTGGTCTACGGCCAACTCCTCCCGTTCTCGGAATGGGCTGTGACACAGTTGCCCCTGACGCCGGGAACCCAGGCTTTTGAGGCCGTCAAATTCTTTCTCTACGACACACCGAAAGTCCTGATGCTGCTGACGCTGGTCGTATTCGGCATGGGCATGGTGCGCAGCTTCTTCTCGCCCGAGCGGACGCGGGCGCTGCTGGCGGGGCGTCGCGAGGGCGTCGGCAATGTCGCCGCGGCGACGCTGGGGATCTTCACGCCGTTCTGCTCCTGCTCGGCTGTGCCGCTCTTCGTCGGCTTCGTCTCGGCGGGCGTTCCTTTGGGCATCACCTTCTCCTTCCTGATCGCCGCGCCGATGATCAACGAGGTCGCACTCGGCCTGCTGTTTGCGCTGCTCGGCTGGAAGGTAGCGCTCACCTATCTCGCCTTCGGGCTCTCCATCGCCATCCTCTCCGGCTGGGTCATCGGTCGGCTCCGTCTTGAAGCTTGGCTGGAGGAATGGGTGCGGGACGTGCGCCTGGGCGAGGTCGATCTGCCGATCGACCGGCTGACGATCGTCGACAGGATCAAAGCCGGAACCGAGGCCGTCCGCGAGATCGTCGGCAAGGTCTGGCTCTGGATTATCGCTGGCATCGCCGCTGGCGCCTTCATCCATGGCTATGTGCCGGCCGAACTGCTTGCGACCATCATGGGCAGGGATGCCTGGTGGTCGGTTCCGGCCGCAGTCCTGCTCGGCGTGCCGATGTATTCCAACGCGGCGGGCATCATCCCCGTCGTCGAGGCGCTGCTCGGCAAGGGTGCCGCGCTGGGGACGGTGCTCGCCTTCATGATGAGCGTGATCGCGCTCTCGCTGCCCGAAATGATCATCCTGCGGAAGGTACTCAGCCTGAAGCTGATCGCCGTCTTCGTGGGCGTTGTCGCCACCGGCATCCTCGCCGTGGGTTTTCTCTTCAACCTCCTCTTCACCTGACCGAAGGCTCAACACCATGAAGCAAGTCAAAGTGCTCGGCCCTGGCTGCAAGCGCTGCCAGGCGGCCGAAGACATGATCAGTGTGGAAGCCGAGCGCCTTGGCGTACCGATCACGGTCGAAAAGGTGACCGATTATGCCGCGATCGCCGGCTACGGCATCATGTCCACGCCTGGCATCGTGATCGATGGCAAAGTCGTTCATGCTGGCGGTCTTCCCAAGGCGGAGGATGTCGCGAAATGGCTGACGGCGTGATGCTCGAATACCGGATAGAGGCGCGCCGCGTCGATGCGCATGGCGCCCTGGCGACGACGAAGGACGCCAGGATCGTGCTCGATACCGATCTGGCCGGCCGGCTCGACGCGTTCAACCCTGCGGAGCTGCTGCTCGCGGCCGTTGCCGCCTGCATGATCAAGAGCATCGAGCGGGTGACGCCGATGATCCAGTTCGAGCTGCGTGGCGTCGCGGTGAAGCTTCATGGGATTCGCCAGGACAGCCCGCCGAAGATGGTCAGCATCGACTATGAACTCATCGTCGAGACCGACGAGACCGACCAGCGCCTGGACCTGCTTCACAAGAACGTCCGCAAATATGGGACGATCTCGAACACGGTCGCCGAGGCCACGCGGTTGCAAGGCCTCATTCGCAGAGCAGCGGCCTAGCAGACCGAAGGCAGGCTTCGGGACGTCCCGCGATACCTCGCGCCGACATCTGGGACGTCGCTCGAACAGGAAAGTCTCCAATCGCTTGACCCGATCCACCTCTCAACGCCTTCGTCTGGATTTGTCGGTCCTCCTTCCCGAACTGCCCGACGACAAGGACGCATGCGTCGGTCGCCTGATCGAGGAATTGACGGGCGGGCAGGGCGTCCTTGAAGTCCATGTCGTGGCTGCGAGCGGCGAAGAACCGGCCAAGGTCTGCATCCAATACGATCCCGGAGCACTGAGCGTCAGCCGAATTTGGGAGATCTTCGAGGCGGCGGGGGCACGCGTCACCAAGCGCTTCGGCCATTTGCTGCTGGACACACAAGGCGTGCGTTACGCCAGGCGGGCCAGAACGATCTCGGAGCGGATGCAGAGACTGCCAGGCGTCGTCGAGGCCGTTTGACGTCTCTCCGAGGCGGTCATTCCGCCATACTTCGCCTTCCATTTGTAAAGCGTCGCGTCACTGATCCCATGCTTGCGGCACACGTCCTGGGTCTTCATCCCAGCCTCGTGCTCCTTCAGCACCGCAATGATTTGATCTTCGCTGAAACGGCTGCGCCGCATGGTCCATCTCCTGCATCCTTCTTCATCCCGCAGTCACTTCGCAATTCTCGTAGTTGGAGCAAGTGCCAATCCGGCCCAGCGGGCGCGGTTTGCGGCAGTTTTGCTCAACTGCGGCAAACGTCGGTTTTCCCTACACAGGCTGTCATGCCGCAATTTCGCGCTTGACGGGGCAGGGTCTCACTCTATAACTTAACTCCATGGTTAAGTTTCAAGAGACGCAGCTCGATCGCACCTTTTCCGCTTTGTCGGACCCGACACGCCGGGCCCTGCTCGCACGTCTCGAGGGTGAGGACGCCCTGTCGGTGAGTGAGCTGGCGCAGCCTTTCGCGATGTCGTTGCCGGCGGTGATGAAGCATCTCGACGTGTTGTCGGATGCGGGCCTGATCTCACGGACGAAGACGGGCCGCACCGTCTCTTGCCGTCTCAATGCCGATCCGATGGAGGAGGCGATGGGCTGGCTCGCGCGCTACCAGAGGTTCTGGACGCAGCGTCTCGACGCGCTGGAGGCCATGCTGAACGAGCGCCGTCGGCAAGCGACGCGGGATGGCGACGGTGCCTGACGAGGGATGCGCAGGGAAGGCCGATGACATGGAGCCGATGACATGGACAAGAAGGTCGAGACCACGCCCAGCCTGACCATGAAGCGGCGGCTGAATGCCTCGCCGGCCGAGGTTTTCGAGGCCTGGACCGATCCGCGACTGCTGGTTCGCTGGTTCGGGCCGGAGAACGTCACGACGATGGAAGCGCAGGTCGACCCGCGCGTCGGCGGTGCCTTTCGCGTGGTGATGCTGGAGAACACCGGCGAGCGCCATGAGGTCTCCGGCAGCTATTACGAGGTCGTGGAAAACGAGCGCCTGGTCTTCAGCTGGTCCTGGATTACGACGCCCGAGCGCGTCTCGCGCGTGGTCGTCACCTTCAAGCCCGATGGCGACGGCACGATCCTGACGCTTTTGCACGAGAAGCTGTTCGACGAGCAGGCGGTGCGCGGCCACAGCCATGGCTGGACCGGCTCGCTGGTCAAGCTGGAGGCGCTGTTCGCCTGAGAATGACGGCATGGGCTGGAGCGGGCCGGCGCTTCGCGCCGCCCGGATGCTCGCCCATGCCCAAGCCGCCCAAAGGGGGAAACCGCCGGGTCGGGCCCATCGAAAAGGCCAGCCCCGCTGAATGAGGAGACGAGACGATGCAGCATCAGGTCGTATCCCGCGATGAATGGGTGGCCGCCCGCAAGGCGCATCTCGCCCGCGAGAAGGCGTTCACCAGGCAGCGCGACGCGCTCAGCGCCGAGCGGCGCGCCTTGCCCTGGGTCAGGGTCGACAAGGACTATGTCTTCGTGGGCGGCACCGGCCGCCGGACGCTCGCGGATCTCTTCGGCGCCAACAGCCAGCTCGTGATCTATCACTTCATGTTCGGGCCGGGCTCGAGCGAAGGCTGCCCGGGCTGCTCCTTCCTGGCCGATCATTTCGATGGTCCCAACCAGCATCTGAAGCATCACGACGTCAGCCTCGTCGCGGTCTCGCGGGCGCCCTATGCCGAGTTTCAGCCGTTTCGGAAGCGGATGGGCTGGGATTTCGACTGGGTCTCCTCGGCCGGCAGCGATTTCAACGCCGACTTCCATGTCACACCGAGCGAGGCGGAGCGCGCCGCCGGCCGCTACGAATACAACTACGAGATGCATGAGGGGCAAGGCGGCGAGATGCCGGGCTTCAGCGTCTTCTACCGCGACGAAGAGGGCGCGGTCTTCCACACCTACTCGTCCTATGGCCGTGGCTGCGACCTGCTGGTCGGCGCCTACAACTTCCTCGACCTGATGCCGAAGGGCCGCAACGAGGAGGAGATCATGGACTGGATGCGCCACCATGATCGCTACGAGGACACGCCGCAGGACAGCGCCGGGGCCGTACCCGTGGCGGCGGTCGCCTCCTGCTGCGGCTGAAACCTGGTCCTGCGCGGCGGGCGTCGCCCGTCGCTGATTGCTGGGACATCAGCCCGGCCTGAACCCAACGGAGGAGAAAGACATGACCTATGTGCAGGGATTCGTCGTTGCCGTTCCGGCCGCGAACAAGGAAGCTTATCGCAAGCTTGCCGCCGATTTCGTCCCGCTCTTCAAGGATTTCGGTGCGATCCGCGTGGTCGAGGCCTGGGGCGACGACGTGCCCGACGGCAAGCTCACCGACTTCAAGGGCGCAGTGAAAGCAGAGTCAGATGAGGTGATCGTCTTCTCCTGGATCGAATATGCGGACAAGGCGACGGCCGACGCCGCCAGCGAAAAAATGATGAACGACCCGCGCATGGAGGAGATGGGCGCCAACATGCCCTTCGACGGCAAGCGCATGATCCATGGCGGCTTCTCTTCGATCGTCCAGCAGGGCGCCCGCGGCGACATGGCCTATGTCGATGGCATGGTCGCGGCGGTTCCGGTGGGCAGTAAGGACGCCTATCGCGACTTTGCGACGCTCCATGGCTCGATTCTGTGCGAGCACGGCGCGGCGCGCGTCGTCGACACCTGGGGCGAGGATGTTCCCGACGGCAAGGTCACCGATTTCAGGCGCGCGGTGAAAGCGACCGGCGACGAGAAGGTGGTCTATTCCTGGATCGAGTGGCCCTCGAAGACAGTCCGCGATGCCGGTTGGCTGAAGGTCATGGCCGACCCGCGCATGCGGCGAGACATGCCCTTCGACGGCAAGCGTTTGATCCATGGCGGCTTCGCGCCGATCCTCGACGCGTGACCCGATGGATCGCCCGGCGGCCAAAGGTCGCCGGGCTCGCTGTCGCCGGAGCCTGCCTCAGCCCGGCCCGGCGCCCTGCGTGCCCAGATAGAGCGCGTAGATCGACTGGCTCGCGGCCATGAACAGCCGGTTGCGCTTGGGCCCACCGAAGCAGATGTTGCCGCAGACCTCCGGCAGGCGGATGCGGCCGATCAGCTTGCCGGCGGGGTTGAAGACGCTCACGCCGCTATAGCCGACATTGCGCCCGGCATTGGACGAGGCCCAGAGATTGCCCTCGACATCGCAGCGCAGCCCGTCAGGTCCGCAATGGACGCCGTCGATCCTGCAGTCCGAGAACACCTTGCCGTTGCTGAGCTTGTTGTCGGCGCCGACATCGAAGACATGGATGTCGCCCTTGCCACCCGGCCCGGTATCGCCCGGTCCCTTGCCGGTCGAGGCGATGTAGAGCTTCTTGAAATCGGGCGAGAAGCACAGCCCGTTCGGGTCGGGAACCTGCGCTTCCGGCACGACGAGATCCAGTCGCCCGCTCGGATCGAGCCGGTAGGTGTTGGTCGGCAGTTCGCGCTTGGCGAGCCCGATGCCCGGCGGCTGACCCAGCCGTGGGTTGATCTTGCCGTTGGCATTGCTCGGGCCGCCCGGCGCATCGGGCGCCCCCTCGTAGAGCTGGCCGCCATAGGGCGGGTCGGTGAACCAGTAGCTGCCATCCGGATGGGCCGCGATGTCGTTGGGCGAGTTCAGCTTCTTGCCCTCGAAGCTATCGGCCAGCACGGTCGCCGAGCCGTCGAGCTCGTAGCGCACGACCCGCCGGTTCAGGTGCTCGCAGGAAAGCTGCCGGCCCTGGAAGTCGAAGCTGTTGCCGTTGCTGTTGCCCGAGGGCGCGCGGAAGACGCTGACATGGCCGTCATCCTCGATCCAGCGCATCTGCCGGTTGCGCGGGATGTCGCTCCAGACGAGATACTGCCCTTGTGCATTCCAGGCCGGTCCCTCGACCCACAGGCCCCCCGTCCAGATCCGCTGGATTGCGGCATTGGGCTGGGCGAGGCCATTGAAGGCCGGATCGACGGCGATGACGTCTGGATCCCAGAAATAGGTCGTCGGCGCACCGCGTCGGCTGAAATCGCGCGGCGGCGTGGTGATCGTGGTTGGCGGTGCGGCCGGTGCGGCCGCCGTCTGGGCGAGAGCGGAGCTTGCCGTCGCGGCCAGGGCGCCGAGGCCTGCCGCATGGATCAGCGTGCGTCGGGACAGGATCGCAGGCTGATGCTGCGCGGGATCGCGGTCGTGAGCAGATGGGTCTGTCATCGTTTACCTCCCAGGATTGTTGTTGTTGCAGCCGGTTTTGGCCCGGCCTTTGGTCGTCTCGCGGCTCTCCTTTCGCGTGATGCGTCCCGGCTTGCCGGGCTCGGGCGCAAGACTACAGATCATCAGCCCGTCTGTCCCGGGTCGAGCGGCGATGGCGCGGGGTCCGCCGTGCGGCCCAAGCATGCGGGCGCGGCATCGTCGGCATCGCTCTTGCTCCAGGGCGTTGAAGCGCCCCGCCGCGATCCTGCTGCGCGGGGCGCGGGCGGGGCGGCACCGCTGCATATCCGCTCCGCCGTGGCGTGCTTGCCCCGGAGCCCAAAATCGCCCACAGCAGCCTTCCTCTTGGTCGGATCGCTGACATGCTTGCTGGAATTCCCATCGGGGACCTCATCTTCCTCGCCATCTCTCTCGTCGTGGCGGGGGCGCTCACCGGCCTTCTGGCAGGCGTCTTCGGCGTCGGCGGCGGCGCTGTCATCGTGCCGATCCTCTACGAGGTCTTCCGCGTCATCGGCGTGCCCGACGACGTCCGCATGCCGCTCTGCGTGGGCACCTCGCTGGCGGTGATCATCCCGACCTCGATCCGCTCCTTCCAGGCCCACCGCGCCAAGGGCATGGTCGACATGTCGATCCTCAAGGTCTGGGCCGCTCCTGTCGTGCTCGGCGTCATCGTCGGCAGCTACATCGCCCGCTATGCCCCCGCCGACCTGTTCAAGATCATCTTCGTCGTCGTCGCGGTCTTCAGCGCGCTGCGCCTGCTCTTCGCCTCGGACCGCTGGCAGCTCGGCACGCAGATGCCCGGCAAGGTCCTGATGAACATCTATGGCGGCATCATCGGCGTCTTGTCGGCGCTGATGGGCATTGGCGGCGGCCAGCTCTCGAGCCTGTTCATGACCTTCTACGGCCGCCCGATCCATCAGGCGGTCGCGACCTCCTCGGGGCTGGGCGTCATCATCTCGATCCCCGGCGCGCTCGGCTACATCTATGCCGGCTGGCCGAAGATGGACATCCTGCCGCCTCTGTCGCTGGGCTATGTCTCCTTCATCGGCTTCCTGCTGTTCATCCCGACCTCGATCTGGACCGCGCCGATCGGCGCGCGCCTCGCGCACCGGCTCTCGAAGCGCAAGCTGGAGGTCGTCTTCGGCATCTTCCTGCTGCTGGTCGCGGCGCGCTTCATCTGGTCGCTTGTCGTCTGAGGAGAAGCCGCTCAGGCGCGTCCCGCCAGCCGTTCCCGGAGGCGGGCCATGATCGCCAGCCGCTCGGCCTCGCTCATCGAGCCCCAGCGCGCGATCTCGGCCAACGAGCGCCCGCAGCCCTGGCAGAGCTTGCTGACGGGGTCGAGCAGGCAGGCCTTGATGCAGGGCGAGGAGATCGCGCTCATCGGCCGCCGAGACCCAGCACCAGGGCAAAGCCGAGATAGATCGCGAGCTCGTCGAGCTGCTGCGTCGCGCCGGCGATGTCGCCGGTCTGCCCGCCGATCAGCCGCAGGCACAGGCGCTTGACGAGCAACGCGTTGGCTGCGGCCAAAGCGAAGCCGAGCGGGAGGCCCCAAGGTGGCAGGCGCAGGAAAAAATCCAGCAGCAGCGCGATGGCAAAGCCGATGCAATAGCCGATGAACGCCGTGTGCAGCGATGGACGTCCGACGGCGACTGAGGCTCCGTTCGCACGGGCAGGCGGCACCAATGCAAGCAGATGCACGCCGGACAGCCGCGATACGACGGCGGCGATCAGGAAGACGCCCGCAGCTGAAAGAGGCCCGATGCGGTCGAGCAGCAAGGCGAGCGCCGAGGCCCGCAACAGCAGCGCCAGCCCCATCGCCAGCGCGCCATAGCTGCCCAGCCGGCTGTCCTTCATGATGTCCAGCCGCCGCTCCGGCGTGCGGCCGCCGAACAGCCCATCGGCACTGTCGGCGAGCCCGTCCTCATGCAGCGCCCCGGTCGTCACCGCCAGCGTCGCGATGGCGAGCGTGGCGGCCAGCAGCCCGCCGAGCCCGGCGGCTCCGGCGCAAAACAGCACCAGCGTGGCCGGCAGGGCGATGATCAGCGCCGCGAAGGGCAGGGCGCGTGGCACCGTGCGGAAATCGGGCGGCGCATGCGGGTCGGCCTCGCCGGCTAAGGCCGGCACGGGCAGGCGCGAATAGAACCGGATGCAGATCGCGGTCGCGATCGCCCAGCCCGGCCAGGCGGGTTCGTCCCGTGGCGGCGGCGCCGTCCCTGTCGAAGCGGTCCCGGTCGAAGTCGCGGCCGTGCCGCCTTCGCTGTCCTCGATTGTCTTCATGCGCGGCAGCCTATAGCAGCAGCGACGGCCGGCCAGCCACCGCGATGCTGCCGGGCCATCATGATCCGCCGCACGAGACATCGCCATGGCCGCTTCAGGACTGCCCTTCGACGACATCCGCGAACTCATCGCCGCGATGCCCGGCCCCGACATGGCGGCCGCCAACACCGTGCGCGCCCGCGACAGGGAGCTGACCAAGCCGGCCGGCAGTCTCGGCCGCATGGAGGAGATCGCGGAATGGCTCGCCGCCTGGCAGGGCAAGGGCAAGCCGACCGTTGATCGTCCGCTGGTCTGCGTCTTCGCCGGCAATCATGGCGTCGTGGCGCAGGGCGTTTCTGCTTTCCCGCAGGCCGTGACGCGCCAGATGCTGGAGAATTTCGCGGCCGGCGGCGCGGCGATCAACCAGATCTGCGCCGCCTTCGATCTCGGCTTCAAGGTCTTCGATCTCGCGCTCGACCTGCCGACGGGGGACTTCACGCAAGGCGATGCGCTCGACGAGCGCGCCTGCGTCGCCACCATGGCCTTCGGCATGGAGGCGCTTGTCGGCGGCACGGATCTGCTCTGCCTCGGCGAAATGGGAATCGGCAACACCACCTCGGCCGCCGCGATCTATGCCGCGCTCTATGGTGGCGACGCCGCCCTCTGGTGCGGGCGCGGCACCGGCCTCGACGATGCCGGCCTGAAGCGCAAGATCGCCGCCGTGGAGGCCGGGCTTAATCTGCACCGCGCCCATCTGAAGGATCCGCTGGAGGTGCTGCGCCGCCTCGGCGGGCGCGAGATCGCGGCCATCTGCGGCGCCATCATCGCCGCCCGCTCGCAGCGCATTCCGGTGATCCTCGACGGCTATGTCGTCACCGCCGCCGCTGCGATCCTGCATGCGCTGGAGCCGTCTTCGATCGACCACTGCCTCGCCGGCCATCTCTCCGCCGAGGGCGCCCATGCGCAGGTGCTCGCCCATCTTGGCAAGCAGCCGCTGCTGGCGCTCGACATGCGCCTCGGCGAGGGCTCGGGCGCCGCGCTCGCCGCCAGCCTCGTCAAGGCCGCCGCCGCGATCCATTCCGGCATGGCGACCTTCGCGCAGGCGGGGGTCGCAGGGAAGGATTAGGGCTCGGCCCCCTGCGCCGGGCAACCTTTTGGGAAGGACGACGTTATCGGGCGAAACGCGATTGCATCAGATACCTCATCGGCAACAGGGTAAAACCATGTCGCAAGATAACGAACTCATCGCCACGATCGCCAAAAAGCACGGTGTCGGCAGTGATGCCGTGGCAACCGCCCTGACGGCCCTGAGGCGTGGCAACGGCACGATGGCCCAATTCTCCCATGCCGATTTCGGCGGCATGGCGCAGTGGTCCAGAGGCGGCATGAGCATGGTCGGCGACATGTTCAACAGCGGCATGAAGACCAGGCTGGACGGCGTGATGAACGATCTTGCGGCGGCTCTGCAGAGCGGCACGGCCGAGCGGACGCCGGGCAGCGCCCAGCCTCCAGCGAGCGAAGCGACATCGTTTGGATCGAGCCGTACAGGCGATGAATTGCCGTCCGACCTCGGATCGCCCTCATCCTCGGGCAGCCAGAACGACATGCGCTATGCCTTTTTCCCCGACAAGCAGCGGCTTGTCATCGAGGATGGCGGCAAGCGCACCGTCTACGATACCGGCAGCCACCGAATTTCCGGCGTATCGCAACAGCAGAGCAGTGGCCGTGATCTGAGTTTCACCAGTCAGCACGGCATGGTCAGGCTGGCCGAACTCAAAATCATCGACTGAGCAAGAAGGTTCAGAGCACGTCGCTGATCAGTCCAAGCCTTTTGGCTTCGAATGCTTCGACGTACCAGTTCACCGGCGCCTGCCGGAGCACGTACTCCATTGTGTGGTCTTACCCCTCGTAGCTCGTCCTCAGCCCGGCCCGCTCGGCATGGCGCTCCTGCGCCAGCTCGATCAGCCGGGTCAGCAGCGCCGGGTAGGGCAGGCCTGACGCCTCCATCATCTTCGGATACATGCTGATCGCGGTGAAGCCCGGCAGCGTGTTGATCTCGTTGAAGTAGAAGGCGCCGCTCTGGCGGTCGAGGAAGAAGTCGACGCGCGCCAGCCCGCTGCATTCCAGCGCGACGAAGGCGTCGATCGCCAGTTGCCGGACGCGCTTCATCTGCGCCGTGTCGAGCTTGGCCGGCAGGTCGACGCTGGCCCCGTCCTGGTCGATGTATTTCGCCTCGTAGGAATAGAACTCATGCTGCGGGCCGGCATTGAGCTCGCTGGCCACGCTGGCGACGGGCGGGTCGCCGTCGAGGACGGCGAGCTCGATCTCGCGCGCATCGATGCCCTGCTCGATCAGCACCTTGAGATCGTATTGGAAGGCGTCGGTCAGGGCCGCGTCGAGGTCTTCCCAGCGCTTGACCTTATGGACGCCGACGCTGGAGCCCATGTTGCAGGGCTTGACGAAGACGGGCAGCGTCAGCGTCTCGCGCGCGGCGTTCGGCGAGCCTGCGGGGTCGCGCCGGTAGTCGCGCCGCGACAGGGTGACATAGGGCGCCACCGGCAATCCGGCGAGGGCCGCGAGGCGCTTGGCGACGTCCTTGTGCATGGACACGGCGGAGCCCAGCACGCCGGAGCCGACATAGGCGGCGCCAGAAAGCTCGAGCAGGCCCTGCAAGGCGCCGTCCTCGCAGAGCGGGCCGTGAATCACCGGAAACACGACATCGACGGGTGCGATGCCAGGCCCCGTGCTGTCGGCCGGCAGGATGGCGGTCCGCCCATCGGCCTGCAGCTCGAACCGGATCGCCGGTGAATCGGCGGGGATCGGCAGGCTCTCGGTGTTCGATGCGTCGATCTTCGCAAGGTCGTGGCACTGCCAGCGGCCCTGCTTGTCGATGCTGACCGGCACGGGCTCGAAGCGCTCCCGGTCGAGATGGCGCATGACGGAAGCGGCGGATTTCAGTGAAACCTCGTGCTCACCCGACTTTCCGCCGTAGAGCACGGCGACGCGCGTTTTCCGGGTCATGATGCGATGTTCCGATTGGGAGTGAACGGGTCGCCCTCGATGCGAGCGCGGATGCGGGTGTTTCCAGGCAGATGCGGTGTTTCCGAAAGGTGAGGCGAGATTCGGGCGCGCTTGTTCAAGCCGCCCGTGTCGACGGCTCGGGCAGCGCGGCGAGCGTGTCCATCACCCGCACCGCCGGCAGCGTGATCGTCACCTCTGTACCGGCGCGCGGCTTCGACTTGAGGCTGAAGCCGCCGCCATGCAGGTCGATCAACCCCTTGACGATCGGCAGGCCCAGCCCCGAGCCCTGTTCGGCGGTCTTGATCGCAAGCGAGCCGCGTCCGAAGGTCTGCAGCACGATCGGGATCTCGTCTTCCGGGATGCCCGGGCCGGTGTCGGTGATCGAGACGTATTGCCCGCCATTGGCGGTCCAGCCGACCTTGATGGTGATCTCCCCGCCCGGTGGCGTGAATTTGATGGCGTTCGACAGGATGTTCAGCACGACCTGCCGGATCGCCCGTTCATCGGCCCAGACCTTTGGCAGATCGGGCTCGACCGCCTCGCGGATGATCTGGCTCTTGGCTTTGGCGCGCAGGTTCAGCATGTGACGGCAATCCTCGGCGATGCCGGCGAGCGAGAGTGCCTCCTCGTTGAGTTCGTATTTGCCGGCCTCGATCCGGGACAGGTCGAGAATCTCGTTGATCAGTTCGAGCAGATGCTGGCCCGAGCCGTGGATGTCGGCCGAGTATTCCTTGTAGGCGGCATTGGCGTGGCCGCCGAAGACCTCGTTCTTCATCACTTCGGAGAAGCCGAGGATGGCGTTGAGCGGCGTGCGCAGCTCATGGCTCATCGTGGCCAGGAAGCGCGACTTGGCGAGGTTGGCCTCTTCCGCCTTGCGCCGGGCCTCGTCGGAATTGGCGTTGGCGGTTTCGAGTTCGGCGATCAGCGCGTCCTTTTCCGCGCGGAACGCGATGGTCGAGACCGAGCTGGAATAGAGGCGGTTGGCGAGGAAGATGAAGAACAGCTGCGCCGAGGCCGCCATCACCGCCGTCGTGACGCTGTCCATGTCGGTGCGCCCCCAGAAGAAGGCGGCGATGCCGATGGTGATCGGGACGAGGCCGGCATAGACCGCCATCGGGATCGAGGCCGCCACCATGACCGTCAGCGCGCTGACGATGAGCAGCGTGGTCGTAACGAAGACCTTCGCGCCGGGCGCGTCCACCTTGGCGAACACCATCAGGATCAGCGCCCAGGTGATGCCGTGCAAGCCTTCTGCCAGCGCGAAGCCCCTGCGCCAGCGCTTGATCCGGATCTCGTCGCTCGGCTGCGCCAGGAAGCGCCGGCTCAGCACGACGATGATCATCGTCGCCAGCAGCACGGCCCCGACCCAGGGCGTGACCATGTAGACCGGCACCCACAGGCAGGCTGCGGCCGCGATGCCGATGGCCAGGACGAGCGTGCCGACCGAGCCGTTCATCCGGTATTCGGCGAAGACCCGCAGCAGTTCCTGGTCGAAGGCGCGCTCCAGCCCGGTCGATGAGGTCAGCCGCTCGCGCACCGACTTGACCTCGCGGGTGACGAGCTTGCGGCGCGCGAGGGCCGTCGGATCCGGCCCGCGCCCACGCTGCACCTGTTCGGCCGTCACTTCCGGCATGGTCTGAGACGCAGTCTTCCTGTTCCTGCGCGCGGGATGCGCGACGGGCTCGCCATCATGGTCGGCAAATCGTTAAGCTCTTCCTGATGACGCGCTCCGGATTCAATCGATCGAGATACGGCCCTCTCGGTTGGCGGCGGGTCAGCCGCCACGTGGACATCGCCGTAGCCCTTGGAATCATTGGCTTGTTGGCGATCGCGGGCGCGGTCCTGCAATATCGTCTGGGTCCGGCGCGAACGCTGATGGGCGCGGCGCAGGCGATCGACGGCGATTCTCTGCGGCTGGCCGGCGAGGAACTGCGGCTCGAAGGGCTGGATGCGCCTGAATACCGCCAGAGCTGCACCGATCCTTCAGGGCGGCAGGTCGATTGCGGGCGCGCCGCGCGCCGTGCGCTCGTGGCGCTTTTGTCGCGCGGCATCGTCACCTGCGAGATCGGCAGGATCGACAAATACGGCCGCGGCCTCGCGCATTGCCGCGTCGGCGAGACCGACATCAACGCGACGCTGGTGCGGGAGGGCCAGGCGGTCGCCTATGGCGGCTACCGGGCCGAGGAGGCGCAGGCGAAGGCCGCCGGGCGCGGCATCTGGGCGCTGCGGTTCGAGCGGCCGGAGACCTGGCGGCGCGGGCAAGGGCGCTGACCCGCAGCGGTCCGTGCCACACAACCATCACGAAAAGCCTTGAAAGGATTGACCGTCCGGCCCTCGGCATGGTCGGGTCGCGCGGCTGTGGCGGAGAGGATGTCGATGAAGCTCTATGATGGCGGACGCGCGCCCAATCCGCGCCGGGTGCGGATCTTCTTTGCGGAAAAGGGCATTTCCCTGCCCGAGATCATCCCGATCGACATGGCGAAGAAGGAGCACAAAAGCGAGGCCTTCACGAAGCTCAACCCGGCGCAGCGCCTGCCCGTGATGGTGCTCGACGACGGCACGGCATTGGCCGAGACGATCGCGATCTGCCGCTATATCGAAAGCCTGCATCCGCAGCCGCCGCTCTTCGGCAAGGACGCGCGGGAGCAGGCCCTGGTCGAGATGTGGAACCGGCGTGTCGAGCTCGGCCTGTTCGCCGCCGTCGCCGCCGTGTTTCGCCACTCCCACCCCTCGATGGCCGAACTCGAGGATCAGGTCCCCGAATGGGCCGAGGCCAATCGCGAGCAGATCGACGATCATCTCTGGATTCTCGAGCTGCAACTCGCCGGCAACCGCTATCTTTGCGGCGATGAGGTGACGGTCGCCGACATCACCGCCGGCATCGCCATCGATTTCATGAAGCCGTCGCGCATTTCGCTGCCGGAGGACTTCGTCCATATCCGGCGCTGGCATGCCGAACTCTCGGCCCGGCCGAGCTGGAAGGCCTGATGCGAGCAGCCGTTTTCCTCCTGGCGGCCCTGGCTGTGCTGCCGCTGCCGGCCCTGGCCGTCGACAAGCTCGATGGCGAGGCGATCAAGCGCGCCTTCGAGGGCAACACGGTCAGCGGCCGCTACACCAATGGCGGCTTCTTCACCGAGTTTCATGACCCCGACGGCCGGGCGCTCGGCCATAATGGCTGGCAACCCAACCGCGACGCCTGCTGGACGACGCGGGCCGAGCAGGTCTGCTACTATTACGGCCCGCAGAGCGACCGCACGGTGCATTGTTTCACCGTAGAGCTGAACCGCGATCTCTATGTGCTGCGCAACGCCGGCAACGGCCAGATCAACGCGCTGGCCTCGGTGGAGCTGGGCAATCCGCGCAAGCATGGCGACAACGGCCAATCCTGGTATTGCGACGGCCTGATCTCGAAGGCGCCCGAGCCGCTGATGTCGCGGCGGCGCGTCGCCGCGCGCTGATGCCCGGTCTCGGCCTCGCGGTCCTGATCGGGGTGCTGGCGGTCGTCGTCGGCGCGTCCGCGCAGGCGGCCGAAAGGTTGAATGGCGAGGCCATCCGCCAGGCCTTCGAGGGCAACACCGTGGCCGGGCGCTATTCCGGCACCAACCAGCCCTTTAGCGAGCATCACCATCCCGATGGCCGGGCGACCGGCCATAATCGCAACGTGCCCAACCGCGATGCCTGCTGGACGACGAGGAGCGACGCCGTCTGCTATTACTATGGCCCGCGCGAGACCCGCCGGACCTACTGCTTCACGGTCGAGCGCAGCGACAGGCTCTATGTCCTGCGCAGCCGGCCGAGCGGCGCCATCAACGGCATGGCGACGGTCGAGCCGGGGGACCCACGGGGCGCGAGCGCCGGCCCGCCCGGCTGGACCTGCGACGGGCTGATCTCGCAGGCGCCCGGTGGCGGGCGTCTGGCGCGGCGATGACGGGGCAGGAGAGCCTCGACGCTGTGCTGCGCGAATTGCGGGCCTGCCGGATCTGTCGCGACGCGCCGCTTTATCCGCCGCCGCTGCCGCATCAGCCGCGCCCCGTCATCCAGGCCTCCGCGACGGCGCGCCTGTGCATCGCCGGTCAGGCGCCGGGCACCCGCGTCCATGCCAGCGGCCAGCCCTTCACCGACCCGTCCGGCGTGCGCTTGCGCGGCTGGCTCGGCCTCGACGAGGCCAGGTTCTACGACGCGACGAAGGTTGCGATCGTGCCGATGGGCCATTGCTTCCCGGGCCTCGACGCCAAGGGCGGCGACAGGCCGCCGCGCCGCGAATGCGCCCCGATCTGGCGCGCGCGCGTCTTTTCGGCGATGCCGGCGGTCGAGCTCGTCCTGGCGATCGGGCGCTATGCCCAGGCCTGGCATCTCGGTCCGGGAGCAGGCGCCACGCTGTCGGCGACCGTCAGCGACTGGCGCGCGATCCTGGCTCGCCCGGGATGCCCGCGCATCCTGCCTTTGCCGCATCCATCCTGGCGCAACAATGCCTGGCTGAAGCGCAACCCCTGGTTCGAGGACGAACTCGTGCCGGCGCTGCGGCAGGAGGTTGCGCGCCTGATCGGCTGAGGTCGCGCCGGCTCATGTCAGTGCGATACCTTGCGTCAGCGGTACTGATAGGAGCCCGAATCGAGGTTGCGATCGACCTGTCCGCGCATCCGCAGGACCGTGCGAACCGGGCCCATGGCGGTTTCGCCCCGGCTTTCGAGCTGGACGATCGCCCCGGCGGAGGAGCCGTAGCCGTTACGCGAGCTCTTGCCGAAATCGGCCCGGACGGAACCACCCGCCCGCACGCAGAAGGACGAGCCATTGACCCGCACGAAGCCGGGCCCGTATTCGGGGCAGGGGCGTGCCGCGTTTGGCTCGGCGCGGGCGGGCTTGGGCCGCTCCCTGGCCGGGCCACGTCCCGGCAGCGGTTCGCCGATCGACTGCGCCTGAGCTGATGCCGCAGTCAGCAGCACGACGAAGGCGGAGCCGGCGAGACGGAGCGTGAAGGCGGGGCCGACGAGACGATGCATGAAGGCGATCCCGAAAACGAACGGACGACCGACATCCGCCGAACAAAAAGGCGCGATGATGACGCGCCGAGCATATGCCCGCCTCCGGCCATGGAAAACCCCGGCCTTTCGGCCGGGGTGGGGGTAGTCGGGCCGCCGCGCGGCCGGTCGCTCCTTGTCAGAGCTGGTTGGCCGCGCGCGCGCGGATCATGAAATTGTCGAAGGTGTATTCGGCGATCTGGAACCACAGATACTCGTCGCCGCGGAAGGCCGACATCGCGTCATAGACCTTCTTGAAGTCGGGGTTCTTGGCGGATGTCTCGGCATAGACCTCTTTCGAGGCTTTCAGGCAGGCTTCGAGAATCTCCTGCGAGAACGGCCGCAACTGCGCGCCGGCGCCGACCAGGCGCTTCAGCGCGCCGGGATTGCGGGCGTCGTATTTCGCCTGCATGTCGACATTGGCGAGCGCTGCGGCTGTGGTCAGGATCGATTTGTAGACCTTCGGCAGCGCCTCCCATTTCGCCGTGTTGAGGAAGAAGTGCAGCGATGCTCCGCCTTCCCACCAGCCCGGGTAGTAGTAGAAGGGCGCGACCTTGTTGAAGCCGAGCTTCTCGTCATCGGCCGGGCCGACCCATTCGGCAGCGTCGATCGTGCCCTTCTCAAGGGCTGGATAGATGTCGCCCCCGGCGATCTGCTGGGGGACGACGCCGAGCTTGCTCAGCACCTGGCCGGCGAAGCCGCCGATGCGCATCTTGATGCCCTGCAGATCGGCGACGGTCTTGATCTCCTTGCGGAACCAGCCGCCCATCTGGCAGCCCGTATTTCCGCCGGGCAGGGCGTAGATGTTGTACTTCTTGTAGAACTCGTTGAGCAGCTCGTTGCCGCCGCCATGATAGAACCAGGCGTTCTGCTGGCGTCCGTTGAGGCCGAAGGGCACGGCTGTCCCGAACGCGAAGGTCGGGTCCTTGCCGACATAGTAGTATGAGGCCGTATGGCACATCTCGACGGTGCCGTTGGTGACGGCGTCCGCCGCCTGCAGGCCGGGAACGATCTCGCCGGCGGCGAAGACCTGGATCTGGAACTTGCCGTCGGTCGCTTCGGCGACCGCCTTGGACAGGACTTCCGAGGCGCCGTAGATCGTGTCGAGGGATTTCGGGAAGGACGAGGTCACCCGCCACCGGACCTCCGGCATGGCCTGCGCGATGGCCGGGCTGGCGATCACGCTGGCGCCTGCCGCGCCGGTGCCGGCCACCTTCAGAAACTGACGACGCTTCATCCTGATCTCTCCCCTGAGCCTGCGCGCGCCCGTTGGCCGGGCATCACGATCTCGTCAGCAAAGCAGGTCTGGAGCGCAACGCAAGTGGAAAATGCATGTGTGCCATGCGTTATGCGCACAAATTACGTAAAGTCAGTTAAGAGCCCTGCGCTGGGATCGGGACGGTCGGTCGCCGCTTCCTTATAGCGGCGCCCCGACGAAAAAAGCCCGGCCGAAGCCGGGCTTTCAGGATGTTTCGGAGGCCCGTCGGGCCCCGCAGGACGGACTCAGCGGGCGCGCGAGCGCACCTGGAAGACGTCGAAGCTCAGCTCCGCCACCTGCCACCAGAGATACTGGTCGCCGCGGAAGGCGGCCATCGCGTCGATCGCCTTCTTGAAGTCGGGGTTCTTGGCCGAGATCTCGGTGTAGAGCTCGTTGGAGGCCTTGAGGCAGGCTTCCAGGATTTCCTGCGAGAACGGCCGCAGCTGCGTGCCCGCGCCGACGAGGCGCTTGAGGGCGGGCGGGTTCTGCACGTCGTACTTCGCGGCCATCTGGGTGTTGGCGTAGGTGCAGGCGGCGGTCAGCGCGGCCTGATAGGCCTTGGGCAGGGCGTTCCATTTCTCCAGGTTGACGAAGGCGTGGACGGTCGGGCCGCCCTCCCAGAACCCCGGATAATAATAGAACGGCGCGACCTTCGAGAAGCCGAGCTTCTCGTCGTCATAGGGGCCGACCCATTCGGCGCCGTCGATCGTGCCCTTTTCGAGCGCCGGATAGATGTCGCCTCCGCCGATCTGCTGCGGCACGACGCCGAGCTTCGCCAGCACCTGGCCGGCGATGCCGCCGATGCGCATCTTCAGGCCCTGCAGGTCGGCCGGGGTCTTGATCTCCTTGCGGAACCATCCGCCCATCTGGGCGCCGGTGTTGCCGCAGGGCATGCCGTGGATGTTGAACTTCTTGTAGAACTCGTTGAACAGGTCGTTGCCGCCGCCCTGGAACAGCCAGGCGTTCTGGCCGCGCGCATTGAGGCCGAACGGCACCGAAGCCGCCACCGCGAAGGTCGGGTCCTTGCCGACATAGTAATACGAGACGGTGTGGCACATCTCGACGGTGCCGTTGGTGACGGCATCGGCGGCCTGCAGCGCCGGCACGATTTCGCCCGCCGCGAAGACCTGAATCTGGAACTTGCCGTCGGTCAGATCGGAGACCATCTTGGCCATGACCTCGGCGCCGCCATAGATCGTGTCGAGCGACTTCGGGAAGCTCGATGCCAGGCGCCACTTCACCTCGGGGGCGGACTGGGCAACGGCCGGGGAGGCGATCGCGGCGGCCGCGGCGCCGGCCGTGGCGGTCTGGATGAACTGACGACGCTTCATAAGGGGCATCTCCTCGCTTTTGTCTCGGATTGTCCGAGTGTTGTGACGGTGGGAGCCGGTTCGACCGTGCTCGCCAAGTATTTGATACTTGCTTGGCTTTCTAGAGGAAGGGCTCGCCAATCGCGAGTGTTTTCAACATCGTGGCCTGCGACTTTCGGCTAGTGTCGCGAGGCAGCTTTCGCTGCGGCTGGCCTCTCGGCTACAACCGTGTCGACCCCCAGGGGGCGGATCGACAGGGCGATGAAAGGGCAGGGCATGGACCATGAAAAGCTGGAGCAGCTGAGGGCGCGCTATGCCGGCGCGAGCGGCGCCGACATCCATGATCCGCGTTTCGCCAAGGTCGCCGCCGATCAGTTCAAGGGCGACAAGCGCAAATGGCCGTTCTCCGACGTCGCGACTTTCATCAGCGCGCCGTATCGCCCGGATGCGCTGAGCAGCCCTGGTCTCGGCGGCCTCGACGTCGCGATCATCGGCCTGCCGATGGATCTCGGTGTCACCAACCGGGCCGGCACCCGGCTCGGGCCCCGCGCTGTCCGCGCCGTCGAGCGCATGGGGCCGATGGATCACGTCATCGGCACGGCGCCGCTCAGTATGCTCAAGGTCGCCGACATTGGCGACGTGCCCTTCCGCTCGCGCTATTCGCTGGAAAGCTGCCATGAGGACATCGAGGCGACCTTCAAGACGATCGTCGCGGCGGGTGTCTCGCCGCTGGCCGTCGGCGGCGACCATTCGATCACCTATCCGATCCTGAAGGCGGTGGGCGCGAAGCACCCGGTCGGCATGGTCCATATCGACGCCCATTGCGATACCTCGGGCCCCTATGAAGGCTCGAAGTTCCACCATGGCGGGCCGTTCCGGCAGGCGGTGCTCGACGGTGTGCTGGACCCGCAGCGCGTCATCCAGATCGGCATTCGGGGCGGCGCCGAATATCTCTGGGAGTTCTCCTACGAGTCCGGCATGACCGTGATCCATGCCGACGAGGTCGACGCGCTGGGCATCGAAGCCATCATTGCCAGGGCGCTCGCCGTGATCGGCGACGGGCCCACTTACGTCTCCTTCGACGTCGATTCGCTCGACCCCGCCTTCGCGCCGGGCACCGGCACGCCCGAGGTCGGCGGGCTGACGCCGCGCGAGGCGCTGGCGATCCTGCGCGGGCTGAAAGGCGCCGACATCGTCGCAGCCGATGTCGTCGAGGTCGCCCCGCAATATGACGCGACCTCCAACACCGCCCAATGCGCGGCGCAGGTGCTGTTCACCGAGCTGTGCCTGATCGCAGAGGCGAGGGCACTGGGGAAGGGGCGGCCCTGACCGGGCCGCCTTACGCCTTCCGCGCCAGCCAGATGATGTGACGAGCGCCGGCCTTGCCACGATGGGCCCGCACCATCACATCCTCGACGGTGAAGCCGGCATGCCGCAGCCGTTGCGTGAAGCGCCGGTCGGGCCCCTGCGACCACACCGCCAGGATGCCGCCGGGGCGAAGCGCTGCCTTCGCCAGGCCGAGCCCGCCATCTTCGTAGAGCCGATCATTGGCGGCGACCGTCAGGGCTTCCGGACCATTGTCCACATCGAGCAGGATCGCGTCGTAACGCCCGGCTCCCTCGGCGATCACGCGCCCGACATCCTGCACGGCGATGCTGACCCGCGGGTCGTCCAGGCATCCCGCGAAAAGCTCCGCCATCGGCCCGCGCGCCCAGGCCACGACGGCGGGAATGAGTTCCGACACCGTGATTTCGGCATCACCACCGAAGCTCGAAAGAGCAGCGCGCAGGGTAAAGCCCATGCCGAGCCCGCCGATCAGGATGCGCGGCTTGGGCCGCCCGGCGAGCCGCGTGGCGACGAGCGTCGCGAGCGCCTCTTCCGATCCGCTGAGGCGGCTGTTCATCAGCTCGATGGTGCCGAGCATGATCGAGAACTCGGCGCCGCGACGCTTCAGCCGCAATTCGCGGCCCGCGCCGGGCAGCGTGGCGGTATCGAGGGGGATCCAGGGAATCACGGACGGGTCTCGATCACGGCGCGCGGTCTCGGCTTGCTGAGGGCGGGTTTGCGGAAACGTCTATAGCGTCTGTGCGGCGCCCATGCAGGAAAATCATGCCGCCGCGCCTCACGCCGTGTTGATCCGACGGCTGCGGCATGGCTATGCCATGATGCTGCATCGCAGCGTGTTTGCTGCGCCGCCAAAAAAATGGGCCAACGATCACGATGACGCTCGCGACGAACGACACCGGCCTCAGTGCGTCTCCGTCGGAGCCGGCCAGGGTGCGCCAGGGCGCCCATGCCGGACTGGTGATGTTCGCGCTCGCGATGGGCGGCTTCGCCATCGGCACCACCGAATTCGCGGTGATGAGCCTCGTGCCCTATTTTTCGGCCGGCCTCGGCATCGACGAGCCCACCGCAGGCCATGTCATCAGCGCCTATGCGCTGGGTGTCGTCGTCGGCGCCCCGGTCATCGCCGTGCTGGCGGCGCGGGTGTCACGCCGCACGCTGCTGATCGGCCTGATGGCGGTGTTTGGCGTGGCCAACCTCTTGAGCGCGCTGGCGCCGAGCTACGGCTGGATGCTCGCCTTCCGCTTCCTCAGCGGCCTGCCGCACGGCGCCTATTTCGGCGTGGCCGCGCTCGTCGCCGCCTCGCTGTCGCCGCCGAACCGCCGGGCCCAGGCCGTGGCGCGCGTCATGCTGGGTCTCACCGTCGCGACCATCATCGGCGTCCCCTTCGCCAACTGGATGGGCCAGGCGCTGGGCTGGCGCTGGGGCTTCGGCATCGTCGCCCTGCTGGCGCTGCTAACCATGGCGCTGGTCTATGCCTTCGCGCCGCGTGACACGGTCCAGCCCGGCGCCAGCCCCTTTCGCGAGCTCGGCGCGCTCAAGCGCCGGCAGGTCTGGCTGACGCTCGCGATCGGCGCGATCGGCTTTGGCGGCATGTTCGCGGTCTACACCTATGTCGCCTCGACGCTGATGGAGGTGACGCAGGTCTCTCCCGCGCTGGTGCCGGTTGTGCTGTGTGTCTTCGGCCTCGGGCTGACGGCGGGCACGCTCGTCGGCGCCTGGGCGGCCGACCGGGCGCTGATGCCCTCGATCGGAGGCATGCTGCTCTGGACCGCGGCTGCGCTGGCGTTGTTTCCCTTCGCCGCAGGCAACATCTGGGCGGTGTCCGCCGTGATCTTCCTGATCGGCACCAGCGGCGGGCTCGGCGCCATGCTGCAGACGCGATTGATGGATGTCGCCGAGGACGCGCAGACGCTGGCCGCCGCCCTCAACCATTCGGCCTTCAACACGGCCAATGCGCTCGGGCCCTGGCTCGGCGGCATGGCGATCGCCGCCGGCTATGGCTGGACCTCGACCGGCTGGGTCGGCACGGCGCTGGCGCTGGGCGGGTTCGCGATCTGGGTGGTCGCCGTGCTGGACGACCGCCGCCGGGCGACCGAAGCCCCCTGAGCGAACGGGCTCATGGCCCGTCTGCCGCATAAATCAGCGTGCCGGCCCAGAAAAGCTGCGAGGCCCCACTTGCAGACAGGGCGCGCTGTCGCCCAATCTGTAGGCAGAAGCCGGCCAAGGGAACTCGAAACGCCCGCCCGGCCAAACCCTGTGGGAGGTCCTATGAAAGGTTTCGTGAAGTTCGCCGCCGCCGCCATGATAACGGCGCTCAGTGCGACGGCCGTCCTGGCGCAGGCCAAGGAGTGGAAGGAGATCCGGATCGGCACCGAAGGCGCCTATCCGCCCTTCAACAACCTGAACGCAAAGAAGGAGCTGGAAGGCTTCGAGATCGACTACGGCAATCTTCTCTGCGAGAAGATGAAGGTGAAATGCTCCTGGGTCGTGCAGGACTGGGACGGCATCATCCCGGCGCTGCTCTCCAACAAATACGACATCATCATCGCCGGCATGAACGCCACCGACGAGCGCAAGAAGCGCGTCGACTTCACCTCGGTCTACACCAAGACGCCGATCTGGATTATCGGGCCGAAGACCACGACCTCGACCGACGTCTCGCCCGCCGCGCTGAAGGGCAAAGCGATCGGCGTCCAGGGTTCGACCGTCCACGCCAACTTCGTCGAGAAGGTCTACAAGGACTCCACCGCGCGCCCCTATCCGACGCAGGAGGAGGCCAACCTCGATCTCCTCAGCGGCCGGCTAGACTACATCATCGCCGACTCGCTCTCGCTCGAGGATTTCCTCAACGGTAAGGGCAAGGATTGCTGCAAGAAGATCGGCGAGATCACGCGCGATCCGGCGATCCACGGCCCCGGCGTCGGCGGCGCCGTGCGCAAGGACGATACGGCGCTGAAGGCGATGTTCGACAAGGCTATCGCCGAGACGATCGCCGACGGCTCGCACAAGAAGATCGCTGACAAGTACTTCAAGATCCCGATCCTCTGATCGGCGACATCAGCGACCGGCGCGGCTGTTCCGCGCCGGTTCCCGTTTCAGCCCCCGGCGCCCCTGCTTCATGTTCGACAAGTTCGCCCTGCTCGGTTTCGGCGATGGCGGCTGGGGGCTCGCCTTGCTCCAGGGCGCGGGCATCACCATCTCGATTGCCTTGGCCACGCTGCCTTTCGGCCTCGCGCTCGGGCTCGTCATCGCTCTCTGGAAGCGCTCCGGCAAAGCCGTCCTGCGTGCGATCTCGACGCTCTACACGACCGTGTTTCGGGGCGTGCCGGAGCTCTTGACGCTCTACATCATCTATTTCGGCATTCAGGTCGTGCTTCAGGAAGCCTGGCGCTGGCTCGGCCTGCCGGGTTCGTTCTCGATGCCGCCCTTCGTCGCCGGAATGGTCGCGCTCGGCGTCGTGCTCTCGGCGTTCTCAAGCGAGGTCTGGGTCGGTGCGCTGAACGCCATCCCCACGGGCCAGCGCGAGGCCGCCGCCGCGCTCGGTCTCTCCAAGGCGCAGGCCTTCCGCCTCGTCGTCTTCCCACAGCTCATCCGCGTTGCGCTGCCGGGGCTCGGCAACAACTGGATGGTGCTTCTCAAGGAAACCTCGCTGGTCTCGGTCATCACGCTGCCGGACATCATGTTCATCACCACCCGCGCCAATGTCACGACCAAGGAGCCCTTCCTGTTCTTTGGCGCGGCGATGGCGATCTATCTCGTCTTTTCGCTGGTCTCGGCCTGGGGCATCGGCAAGATGGAAGCGCGCTCCAATCGCGGCATCGCTGCCTTCGGGGGCGCGACGCGATGAGCTGGTGCGAATATCCCGGCTGGCTCGTCGGCAACGAAGCCTTTCAGAACTATGGCTGCCGGATGTTTTCCGGCCTCTGGATGACGCTTGAACTGGTCGCGATCTCCGTCTCGCTCGGCTTCGTGCTCGCGGTCGGCCTGGCCGTGACGCGGCTCTACGGGCCGCGCTGGGCGCAAGCCGCGATCAGCGGCTACACCACCTTCTTTCGCGGCACGCCGCTGCTCTGCCAGCTCTTCCTGGTTTATTACGGGCTGGGCCAGTTCCGTCTGTTCTGGACCGATCTCGGGCTCTGGTGGTTCTTCCGCGAGCCGTTCTACTGCGCGCTCCTGACCTTCGTCATCAACACCGCAGCCTATCAGGCCGAGATTCTGCGCGGCGCCATCCAGTCGATTCCGCGCGGCCAGTTCGAGGGGTCGCTTTCGCTCGGCCTGCATCGCTGGTCGAGCCTGCGCCACGTCATCCTGCCGCAGGCGATGATCCTGGCGCTGCGCCCGCTCGGCAACGAACTGATCGTGATGATCAAGTCGAGCGCTCTCGCCTCGCTGGTGACGCTCTACGACCTGATGGGGGCGACCAAGCTCGCCTTCGCACGCTCCTTCGACCTCTCGATCTATCTCTATGCGGCGCTGATCTACCTGCTCCTGGTCGAGATCGTGCGGCGGGTCTGGGACAGGCTGGAACTCCGGCTGACGCGGCACATGGCGCTGCGCTGAGCGCTCGGAATCGTCCTCCGATCAGGCCGGAAGCGTCAGGACCAGGGCGCCGTTGGCGGTCGCCACGACGGTGTGCTCGTACTGTACGGTTAGTGCGCGCGGCTCGCCATAGAGCGTCCAGGGATCGTCGCCGTTCTGCGCCCAGTTCGCGCCCAGCGACAGAAACGGCTCGACCGTGAAGACCAGACCCTTCTGCATCAGGCGGCGCTCGGAGCGATCCGGCCATGTCGCGAGTTCTGTCGGCTCCTCATGCAGCGAGCGTCCGATGCCATGGCTCGCAAGGTTGCGGACAAGCGTATAGCCGTTCTTCTCGGCGAAGCGGCCGACAGCCTGTCCGATGCCGGCCAGCGGCTTTCCCGCCCCGACCTGTCCGATGCCAGCCCAGAGCGCGCGACGCCCGTCACGGCACAGCCGTTCGGTCCTGCGAGCGACCGGCGGCACGACAAAGGAGGCTCCCGTATCGGAGAAGAAGCCATGCTTCTCCGCGGAAACATCGATATTGATGAGATCGCCGGCCTCGATCCGTCGCTGGCCGGGAATGCCGTGCGCGATTTCGTCATTGACGCTGATGCAGGTCGCGCCCGGAAAATCATAGGCGAGCTCCGGTGCCGATCGCGCTCCCGCCTGCTCCAGCAGGGTTCGGCCGATCTGGTCGAGTTCGGCCGTCGTCATGCCGGGTTCGATCGCTTTCGCCATGGCCGCCAGCGTACTGGCGACGATACGGCCGATCTCCTGCAAACCCTTCAGCTCATCGTCATTGGATATTGTCATGAGCCGATGACCTATCCGGTTCGGCAGTGCGTCACAACCAGCGCCTCGCCCTCGCGCATAGGGGCTGGCGCAGGTGCGCTCCTTTCCACTGGGCTTGCCGCAGGCTAAACCGCATGGCGAAATTCAGAACAACAATCGGAGCGAAACATGACCAAAGTCGCCTTCATCGGTCTCGGCGTGATGGGTTATCCCATGGCCGGCCATCTCAAGGCCAAGGGCCACGAGGTCACGGTCTACAACCGCAATCCGACGAAGGCTCAGGCCTGGGTCTCGCAGCATGCCGGCATCTCGGCGCCGACTCCCGCCGATGCGGCGAAAGGCCAGGAAATCGTCTTCGCCTGCGTCGGCAATGACGACGATTTGCGCTCGGTCACCCTGGGCGAGCAGGGCGCCTTCGCCGGCATGGACAAGGGCGCGGTCTTCGTCGATCACACTACGGCCTCGGCCAATGTCGCCCGCGAACTCGATGCGGCGGCGAAGGCCGGCGGTTTCGGCTTCATCGATGCGCCCGTCTCCGGCGGCCAGGCCGGCGCAGAGAACGGCGTGCTCACCGTGATGTGCGGCGGCGAGCCCGAGGTCTATGCCCGCGCCGAGCCGGTGATTGCCGCCTACGCCCGCATGTGCAAGCTGATGGGGCCCGCCGGTTCCGGCCAGCTCACCAAGATGGTCAACCAGATCTGCATCGCCGGCCTCGTCCAGGCGCTGTCCGAGGGCGTGCATTTCGCCAAGCGGGCCGGGCTCGATGTCGAGACGATGCTGGAGGTGATCTCGAAGGGCGCTGCCGGCTCCTGGCAGATGGAGAACCGCGGCAAGACCATGAACATCGGCAAGTTCGACTACGGCTTCGCCGTCGACTGGATGCGCAAGGATCTGGGCATCGTGCTCGACGAAGCCCGCAGCAACGGCGCGCAGCTTCCGGTCACTGCGCTGGTCGACCAGTTCTACGCTGAAGTGCAGAAGATGGGCGGGCGGCGTTGGGACACATCGAGCCTGATCGCCCGGCTGGAAGACTGATCCGACCCCGACCGGATACGTCGCCGTCGCCGCGTCAACGGCCCGGCGACGTGCCCCGCCGGCCGAAATGGATTGCGAGCAGGCCGATCACGGTCAGGAGCCACATCAGCACGACCAGCGACGGCGGCCAGATCGTCACCAGCCAGCTGATCAGCACGGTCATCAGCGCGCTCAGCCCGAGCTGGATCGCACCCATCAGCCCGGCGGCCGAACCGGCGAGTTCGGGCCGGGCCGACAGCGCCTCGGCGGTCGAACCAGGGATCGTCATGCCGTTGCCGATGGCGTTGAGGGCCAGCGGCACGAACAGCGTCAGCGGCGACCAGCCTGGGCTGAGCGCCAGCGGCACCGCGATCGTCATCGCGATGGACGAGATGGCGAGCCCCAGATGGACCATGCGCAGCGCGCCGATGCGCACCACCAGCCGCGCCATGGCGAAGTTGCCGAGCATGTATCCCAGAGCATTCAGGATGAAATAGGCGCCGTAGACGTCGCTGCCGTGCCCCATCGTCTCGACGACGATATAGGGCGCAGCCGCGATGAAGGCGAAGAACCCTGAAGAACAGGTCGACAGGGCGACCACGTTGAGGACGAAGGAGCGGTTCGTGACCAGTTGGGGAAAGGCGCGGAAGACGCCGAGCAGGGGCGTGCGCTGCCCGAGATTGGGCGCCGTCTCCGGCAACCGCGCCATCGTCAGCAGCAGGACGATGGTGCCGCAGAGCGTCATGAACCAGAGGATCATGCGCCAGCCGAACGCGGTGTCGATATGCCCACCGAGCCAGGGCGCTATCATCGGCGCCACGACCATGACCATGGTCACCGTGGCGATCTGGCTAGCAGCTTGGTCGCGGCTGGCGGTGTCGCGGATGATGGCTCGCGACAGCGCGAAGACCGAGCCCGAGCCCGCGCCCTGGAGCACCCGCGCGAGCAGCAGCCACTCGATCGAAGGCGCCACGGCGCCGAGCCATGAGCCGACCACGAACAGCGCGATGCCCGCATTGACCCACGGGCGCCGGCCGAACCGGTCGGAAAGCGGGCCGCTTACCAGCTACGGCAGGGCGACCGCGGCCAGGAAACGCGGCCTGTCTCTTAACTACATCTCCGACTCCACGCGCCGCCTGAGCGTC
>NNBV01000863.1_pt1 | contig 95174 bp, 89 predicted proteins | sample 1173771 | NCBI WGS metagenome assembly NNBV01 (sample SAMN07173938, study PRJNA388173) | plant metagenome | isolation source: symbiotic tissue sample KVS11 | place: Norway: Troms, Kvaloya island | reverse complement strand
GGGTGGGGGTGTTCATGACAACTCCTTGTTGTACTGCACGGGCATGAAATCGGGCGCGAGCGTTTGCGGTGCGGCGGACAGCGCCGCGCGCTGCCGCAATTCTTCCGTGGTGTCGCCGGGCCCATCGGGCTTCCAGCCCGGCGGCTTGACGATGTAGCCCACGAAGGCGCGCACCGAGCGGGCCGAGGCCAGGTCGCGCAACAGCGCTCGCCACTGGCTGAACTCGATCTCCAGCAGGTTGTAAGAGGTGATCGGATTCACCAGCCCGTAGCGGCAGGGCAGGTCGGCGCGCTCGGGAATGTAGGTGCCGAAGAGGCGGTCGAACACGGTGAGCACGCCGCCGTAGTTGCCGTCCAGGTACGCCAGGTTGGAGGCATGGTGCACGCGGTGGGCCGACGGGGTGTTCAGCACCCATTCGAGCGGGCCGAGGCGCGGAATCCAGGCGGCGTGAATCCAGAACTGGTACAGCAGATTGAGCGTGAACATCAGCAGCACCACCCGCGGCGGCAGGCCCAGCAGCGGCGCCAGCATGAAGAAGGCCAGCGTGCCGGTGAGGCGCCCGGTCCAGCCGAAGCGGTAGGCGGCGGACAGGTTCAGCTGGTTCGGCGAATGGTGGATGGCATGGGTGCACCAGAACCAGCGCACCCGGTGGGCCGCGCGGTGGTACCAGTAGTAGCAGAACTCCTGGCCGATGAAGCAGGCGGCCCAGCCGCTCCAGTGGTTCATCGGCACGGTGAACAGGCGGTGGGCGTAGAACCAGTCCATGGCGCCGGTCCAGAACGCCAGCGGCAGCAGCCAGCGCAACGGGTACTCGCGCACCAGAAAGTCGACCACCGAGATGCCCGACGCCTTCCAGTCGTAGCTGCGCCAGCCGTTGCGCCACGACAGCACCAGGGCCTCCGCGATGGAGGCGACCAGCACCACCGTCACGGCGATCTTGAGGACCAGAAAGAGCACGTTCATGGCGGTGGTTCCTGAAAGGAGGGCAGGAAGGCGGCGGCTCGGAATCTTAGGCTGTGCTGGCGCGGGCCGTCATGGCGTCCGTGCGGATGGCCAGCTTCCACAGGCGCACCGCGCGGGCCGCGAACACGCCGCTGAACGCGCCGTACAGCACGGGCACCACGAGGCCGAAGGCGGCCTGCTGGCGCAGCTCGGGGTGCATCGCCAGGGCGGCGCCCACCACGTACTTGGTCAGAAAGATGCCCATCATCAGCATCAGGGGCACCGCGCTGCCGGCCACGTGAAACTGGCGTTGCGCGGCGTCGTAGCGCGTGGCGGCGGGCAGGGGGCGCTGCAGCACCAGCGCCAGCATCACCACCGCGGCGGCGGCCCAGCCCAGCAGGGCGCCGAAGGAATCGCCGAAGACCGAGAGCACGCCATAGACCGACAGCGCACCCATGGCAACCGGCATGAGCGTGACGCGGCCCAGGCTCACCTTGTGGGTGAGCAGCTGCCTGGCGCCGAGCCACAGCAGCAGGAAGAACACGGCGAACACCCACTTGGGCGTGTGAAGGACGATTTGCATCAGCATGGTGGCGCTCCGTTGAAGGTGGGGAAACAAGGAAGAAGGGCGGGACGGGAATCGATGGAGCGGAGTGTGCCGATGGCCGCTCGCAACCGCCACCACCGTGCGACGGAATGCAAGCCGGCGGCGCGAGCTGCCTGCGTGCGGCGCGAATTGCGGGTGAACATGGGAGACGCCGAAGCGCATTCCGGCGCCACATGTGACAGCTTTACCGTCGCTTTACGGCTCAGCAAACAGCGCGATTACCATTCCGCGCTGTACTACCCTCGTTCACATCTCCGCGCCCCCCTGGCACCCCCTCGCATCTTTCGCACGCACCGCCCATGGAACAAGAAAAACAACCCGAACCCTTGCCCGTCAACGTGTCCGCCACACATCCACCGGTGCGCAGGCGTCGTTGGGTGGGGGCGCTGCTGACCCTGCTGCTGCTCGCGGCGCTGGGCGGCGGGGCGTGGTACCTGATCCAGCGGTCGAAGACGCCAGTGGCCGGGCCAGGCGCGGGGCCGGGGGGCGGACCCCGCCAGGGCGGACCCGGCGGCCCTGGTGGGCGTGGCGGCGGCGCGGCGTCCAGCACGGTGGGCATCGCCACGGCCAAGCAGGCCGACATTCCGGTGCAGCTGGAAGCGCTGGGCACGGTCACCCCGCTGGCCAACGTGATCGTGCAGCCGCAGGTGTCGGGCGTGCTGACCGGCGTGCTGTTTCAGGAGGGGCAGATGGTCAAGAAGGGCGACGTGCTCGCCACCATCGACCCCCAGCCGTTCCAGAACGTGCTGGCGCAGGCCACCGGCGCACGCCAGCGCGACGAGGCCCAGCTGGCTGCCGCGCGCGTCACGCTGCAGCGCTACCAGACCCTGCTGGGGCAGGACTCCATCGCCCGCCAGGACGTGGACACCCAGGCCGCGCTGGTCAAGCAGCTCGAAGGCACCGTGGCCATCGACCGCGCCACTGAAAACACCGCCAAGCTCAACCTGACCTGGAGCCGCATTACGGCCCCGGTGAGCGGACGCATCGGCCTGCGCCCGGTGGACGCGGGCAACTACATTTCCACCGGCACCACCAACGGCGTGGCCACCATCACGCAGATTGCCCCCATCGACGTGGAGTTCGCCATTCCGCAAGACCGCGTGCCCGAGGTGCAGGAGCGCCTGGCCCAGGGCGCCAAGCTGGACGCCACCGCCTTCGACCGCACGCGCACGCGCCGGCTGGCCAACGGCACCTTCTCCACGCTGGACAACCTGGTCGACACCGCCACCGGCACCGTGAAGGCCAAGGCCCGCTTCACCAATGCCGACAACGCGCTGTTCCCCAACCAGTTCGTCAACCTGCGGCTGTTGCTGCGCACCGTGAGCAGCGCGGTGGTGATTCCGGTGACGGCGCTGCGCCACGGCCCCAACGGCGACTACGTGTATGTGCTGAACGACGACAGCACGGTGTCGCAGCGCGCGGTGACGCGCGGTGAGTCCAGCGTGGACAACGTGGCCGTCATGTCCGGCCTGAAGGCCGGCGAGCAGGTGGTCACCGAAGGCGGCGACCGGTTGAAGGACGGCGCGCGCGTGCAGACCGCGGTCGACCGCCCCGCGGTGCCGGCGTCCGGCGCGGCCTCGGGTGCACGGCGCGGCAACCGGGGCGAGCGCGGCAGCGGCCGACGCGAAGGCGGTGCCGGCGGTGCCCGCAGCGCACCGCCCGCCGAATCGCCCACCTCGCCGCCGGCCACCTCCACGCCGCCGGCCGCGCCCAACGTGACGCCGGGCACCCCGCCCGCCGCCCCGGGCGGCGCGATCCGCTGACTCCGCTGACACCCCCACATCGCCCTCGATGAGTCCCTCACGCCCGTTCATTCTTCGACCGGTGGCGACCTCGCTGCTGATGGTCGCCATCGTGCTGGCCGGCCTGGTGGCGTTTCGCTTCCTGCCGCTGTCGGCCCTGCCGCAGGTCGACTACCCGACCATCCAGGTGCAGACGCTCTACCCCGGGGGCAGCCCCGAGGTCATGAGCAACACCGTCACCGCGCCGCTGGAGCGCCAGTTCGGCCAGATGTCGGGGCTCGACCGCATGAGCTCGACCAGCGCCGCGGGCGTGTCGATCATCACGCTGCAGTTCTCGCTGGGCCAGACGCTGGACGTGGCCGAGCAAGAGGTGCAGGCCGCCATCAACGCCGGCGGCTCGCTGCTGCCGGCCGACCTGCCGGCGCCGCCCGTGTACGCCAAGGTCAACCCGGCCGACGCGCCGGTGCTCACGCTGGCCATCACGTCGGACACGCTGCCGCTCACCGAGGTGCAGAACCTGGTGAACACCCGGCTCGCGCAGAAGATCAGCCAGGTCTCGGGCGTGGGGCTGGTGTCGCTCAGCGGCGGGCAGCGCCCGGCTGTGCGCATCCAGGCCAACACGCAGGCGCTGGCGGCCAACGGCATCGGGCTGGACACGCTGCGCACCGCCATCAGCGCGGCCAACTCCAACGGCGCCAAGGGCAGCTTCGACGGCCCCAAGCGCGCCTACACCATCAACTCGAACGACCAGCTGCTCACGGTGGAGGACTACAAGAACCTCATCGTCAGCTACAAGAACGGCGCGCCGATCCGCATGGTCGACGTGGCGCAGGTGGTCAACAGCGCAGAGAACACGCAGCTCGGCGCCTGGGCCGGCAACAAGGCCGACGGCAACAGCAAGCTGTCGCCCGCGATCATCATGAACGTGCAGCGCCAGCCCGGCGCCAACGTGATCGCCACCGTCGACGCCATCAAGAAGCAGCTGCCCGAGCTGCAGACCGGCCTGCCCGCCGGGCTGAAGATCGAGGTGCTCAGCGACCGCACGGCGGGCATCCGCTCGTCGGTGGAGCATGTCGAAATGGAACTGGTGCTGGCCGTGCTGCTGGTGGTGCTGGTGATCTTCGCGTTTCTGGGCAGCCTGCGCGCCACTGTCATCGCCAGCATCGCGGTGCCCATTTCGCTCATCGGCACCTTCGGGCTCATGTACCTGCTGGGCTACAGCCTGAACAACCTGAGCCTGATGGCGCTCACCATCGCCACCGGCTTCGTGGTGGACGACGCGATCGTCATGATCGAGAACATCGCGCGCTACATCGAGGAGGGCGAAAAGCCGCTGCAGGCCGCCTTCAAGGGCGCCACGCAGATCGGCTTCACCATCATCTCGCTGACCGTGTCGCTCATCGCAGTGCTGATTCCGCTGCTGTTCATGGGCGACGTGGTGGGGCGGCTGTTTCGGGAGTTCGCTGTCACGCTGGCCATCACCATCCTGATCTCGGCCGTGGTGTCGCTCACGCTGGTGCCGATGATGTCGGCGCGCTGGCTCAGGCACGAGCCTAAAAAAGACCCCGCCGGCAACGGCCTGGGCGCGCGCGCGCAGCGCTTCTTCGACGGCGTGATGGTGCGCTACGACCGCTCGCTGCACTGGGTCATTGCACACCAGCCGCTCACGCTGCTGGTGGCGCTGCTCACCATGGTGCTGACGGTGGTGCTGTACCTCACCATTCCCAAGGGGCTGTTTCCCACGCAGGACACCGGCCAGCTGCAAGGCCGCGTGCAGGCTGCGCAGGACGTGTCTTTCGATCGCATGGCGCAACTGCAGCTGCAGGCCGCGCAGGCGGTGCTGGAAGACCCCGACGTGGAGAACCTCAGCTCCTTCGTGGGCGTGGACGCGGCCAACAACACCATGCTGCACACCGGCAGCATGCTCATCAACCTGAAGAAGGGCCACGACAACCAGCAGGCCGTGATGGACCGGCTGCGCGAGCGCGCGCACCAGGTGGCCGGCGTCACGCTGTACCTGCAGCCCACGCAGGACCTGACCATCGACGCGGAGACCGGCCCCACCGAGTACCGCGTGTCGCTGGAAGGCGTGGACAGCGCGGCCATCACCGAGTGGATGAAGAAGCTCGTGGCCAGGCTCCAGGACTCCCCCAAGGTGCGCAACGTGAGCAGCGACGCCGGCGCACAGGGCCTGGCGGCCTTCGTGAACGTGAACCGCGACACGGCCGCGCGCCTGTCGATCACCGCAAGCACGGTGGACGACGCGCTGTACAGCGCCTTCGGCCAGCGCATCGTGTCGACCATCTTCACCGAGACCAACCAGTACCGCGTGATTCTCGAAGCCCAGCCCGGCATGGTGAACACGCCGCAGACGCTGGGGCAACTGAACCTCATCGCGGGTTCGGGCACGGCGACGCCGCTGTCGGCCATTGCCGAAATTTCCGAGCAGCAGGCGCCGCTGCAGATCACGCACGTGGCGCAGTACCCGGCCAGCACGCTGAACTTCGACACGGCGCCCGGGGTGTCGCTGGGCGCCTCGGTGGATGCCATTCGTGCGGCCGCGAAAGAAATCGGCCTGCCCGGCAGCGTGACGATGACCTTCCTGGGCGCGTCAGGCGCCTATGAAAGGTCGCTGTCCAACCAGCTGTGGCTGATTCTGGCGGCGGTGGTGTGCGTGTACATCGTGCTGGGCGTGCTGTACGAAAGCTATGTGCACCCGCTGACCATTCTGTCGACGCTGCCGTCGGCCGGCGTGGGCGCCTTGCTGGCGCTGATGGTCACCGGCAACGACCTGGGGGTGATCGGCATCATCGGCATCATTCTGCTGATCGGCATCGTGAAGAAGAACGCGATCATGATGATCGACTTTGCGGTCGACGCGGAGCGCAACCAGGGCATGTCGGCGCGCGACGCCATTCACCAGGCCGCATTGCTGCGGTTCAGGCCCATCCTGATGACCACGCTGGCGGCCCTGTTCGCCGCCGTGCCGCTGATGCTGAGCTTCGGCGACGGCGCGGAGCTGCGCCGTCCGCTGGGCCTGGCGATCTTCGGCGGGCTGATCGTCAGCCAGTTGCTCACGCTGTTCACCACGCCGGTGATCTACCTGGCGTTCGACCGGCTGGGCGGCGGCAGCGCGCGGCGCGTGGTCGAGGAGGAAGCGGTTTGACGCGGCCCGACCCTCGGCGCTCGAGCAGCCCGCCCACGGTGCCCCCGGCGCACGGAGCGCGGCCATGAACCTGTCGCTTCCCTTCGTCAAGCGCCCCATCGGCACGGTGCTGCTGACCGTCGGCATTGCGCTGGCCGGCATTGCCGCCTTCTTCGTGCTGCCGGTGTCGCCGCTGCCGCAGGTCGACTACCCGGTGATCTCGGTGCGCGCGTCCATTCCCGGCGCCAGCCCTGAAACGATGGCCACCAGCGTGGCCACGCCGCTGGAGCGCCACCTGGGCACCATTGCGGGCGTGAACGAAATGACGTCCACCAGCTCGGTGGGGTCGGCGCGTGTGACGCTGCAGTTCGACCTGAGCCGCAACATCGACGGCGCCGCGCGCGAGGTGCAGGCCGCCATCAACGCCAGCCGCGTCGACCTGCCCGCCACGCTGCGCAGCAACCCGACCTACCGCAAGGCCAACCCGGCGGCGTCGCCGGTGATCATTCTGGCGCTCACGTCCAAGACCAAGACGCCGGGGCAGATCTACGACGCGGTGTCCAACATCGTGAGCCAGCGGCTGTCGCAGGTCGACGGCGTGGGCGACGTGGAAATCGGCGGCGGCTCCCTGCCGGCGGTGCGCATCGAGCTGCTGCCCTTTGCGCTCAACCGCTACGGCATCAGCACCGACGACGTGCGCGCGGCCATCCAGGCCTCCAACGCCAACCGGCCCAAGGGCACGGTGCAGGGCGACGGGCGCAAGCTGCAGATCTACACCCAAACGCCCGCGCTGCGCGCCAGCGACTACGCCTCGATGGTCATCGCCTGGCGCAACGGCGCGGCGGTGCGGCTGTCGGACGTGGCCGAGGTGCTCGACGGCGTGGAAGACACGCGCACCCTGGGCCTGTTCAACGGCGAGCCGGCCATCATCGTGCTCATCACGCGGCAGCCCTCGGCCAACATCATCGAAACGGTGGACAGCGTGCGCGCGCTGCTGCCCGAGCTGCAGGCGCAGCTGCCGCCCGACGTCACGCTGCAGGTGGCCTCGGACAGCACCAACTCCATTCGCGGCTCGCTGCGCGAGGTCGAATTCACGCTGGTGGTGTCGGTGCTGCTGGTGGTGCTGGTGGTCAGCCTGTTCCTGCGCAGCGTGCGCGCGACCATCGTGCCGGCCGTGGCCACGGTGGCGGCGCTGCTGGGCACCTTCGGGGTGATGTACCTGCTGGGCTTCAGCCTGAACAACCTGAGCCTGATGGCGCTCACGGTGGCCACCGGCTTCGTGGTGGACGACGCCATCGTGGTGCTGGAAAACACCAGCCGGCACATCGAGTCCGGCATGTCGCGCATGAAGGCGGCGCTGCTGGGCGCCAAGGAGGTGGGCTTCACCGTGCTGTCGATCAGCGTGTCGCTGGTGGCGGTGTTCATTCCGCTGCTGTTCATGGGCGGCCAGGTGGGGCGGCTGTTCCGCGAGTTCGCGATCACGCTGTCGGCGGCGGTGATGATCTCGCTGGTCATCTCGCTCACCACCACGCCCATGATGTGCGCGTGGCTGCTCAAGCCCGGCGGCGAGCACGACAAGAACAAGCCGCAGGGCCGCTTCGGGCGCATGGCCGCCCGCAGCTACGACTGGGTGCTCAAGCGCTACGAGACCAGCCTGGATTGGGCGCTCGACAGCAAAGGGCTGGTCATGCTGATCCTGGTGGCGGTGGTGGGGCTGAACGTGTACCTGTTCACCGCAGTGCCCAAGGGCTTCTTTCCGCAGCAGGACAGCGGGCAGCTCAACGGCGGCCTGCGCGCCGACCAGAGCATCTCTTCGCAGGCGCTGGCCGACAAGCTGCGCCAGGTGGTCGACATCATCCGCAAGGACCCGGCCGTGGACACGGTGGTGGGCTTCACCGGCGCGGGCCGGGCCGGCGGCGGCTTCATGTTCGTCAACCTGAAGCCGGCCAATCAGCGCACCGAAAGCGGCCTGGCCGTCATTGCGCGGCTGCGCCCGCAACTGGCAGAGGTGACCGGGCTGCGCGTGTTTCTGGGCACCGTGCAGGACGTGCGCTCCGGCGGGCGCGCGAGCAACTCGACCTACCAGTACACCCTGAAGAGCGACAGCCTGGCCGACCTGCGCACCTGGGCGCTGAAGCTGTCCGACGAGCTCAAGCAGCAGCCGGTGCTGACCGACGTGGACACCGACCAGGACGAGAACGGCGTGGAAACCGTGGCCAAGGTCGACCCCGACAGCGCACGGCGGCTGGGGCTCACGTCCACCTCCATCGACAACGCGCTGTACAACGCCTTCGGCCAGCGCCAGGTGGCCACCATCTACACCGAGCTGAACCAGTACCACGTGGTGATGGAGTGGGCGCCGCGCTACACGCGCAGCCCCAACGCGCTGAAAGACATCTACGTGCCGGCCACCAAGACATCGGTGGTGGCGGGGCAGACGGTGACCACGCAGGTGGCGGCCGCCACCACCAGCACAGGCAGCGCGTCTGGCACGGCCGCCAGCGCGGCGGTGCCCGTGTCGGCCAACCCGGCGCTGCGCAATGCCTCGTCGGGCAACGTGCTGAGCAACACGGCCACCAGCCTGGTGCCGCTGTCGGCGGTGGCCAAGTTCGAGGAGCAGTCGGTGGCCACGTCGGTGAGCCACGAGGACGGCGAGCTGGCCACCACCATCTCGTTCAACCTCGCCGAAGGCGCCAACCTGGGCGACGCGCGCGAGGCCATCGCCAAGGCCGAGGCCAACATCGCCATGCCCACCAACGTGCGCGGCGCCTTCGCGGGCACCGCGGCCAGCGCGCAGCAGTCGCAGAGCCAGCAGGCCATGTTGATTCTGGCGGCGCTGGTGGTGATCTACATCGTGCTGGGCATCCTGTACGAAAGCCTGGTGCACCCGATCACCGTGCTGTCGACATTGCCGTCGGCCGGTGTGGGCGCGGTGCTGGCGCTGCTGATGTTCCGCATGGAGTTTTCGATCATTGCGCTCATCGGCGTGTTTCTGCTGATCGGCATCGTGAAGAAGAACGCCATTCTGATCATCGACTTTGCGCTGGAGGCCGAGCGCTCGCGCGGCCTCACGCCGCTGGAGGCGGTGCGCGAGGCCTGCCTGCTGCGCTTCCGCCCGATCCTGATGACCACGCTGGCCGCCGCGCTGGGCGCGCTGCCGCTGGCCATCGGCTTCGGCGAAGGCGCCGAGCTGCGCCGCCCGCTGGGCGTGGCCATCATCGGCGGGCTCATTGCAAGCCAGTTGCTCACGCTGCTGACCACGCCCGTGGTCTACCTGCTGATGGACAAGCTGCGCCGCCGCGGCAAGAACGAACACGAACTGAGCCGTGCCACGCCCGCCTGAGAACCACATTGCCATGAACGCACTGCTTTCCGCTTCCCGTTTTTCGCTCAGCGCACTCGCGTTGGCCGCGGCCCTCACGGGTTGCGCGGTCGGCCCGCGCTACGAGCAACCCGCCACCGCCTTGCCCGCCAACTGGAAGGAGCTGCAAACCGCAGAAGGCTGGCTGCCCGCCGCGCCGGCCGACGCGCTGGACCGCGGCGAATGGTGGAAGCTGTTCGGCGACACCACGCTCGACGACCTGGCCGGACGCGTGCAGGTGTCGAACCAGAACATTGCCGCCGCGGTGGCCAACTACGCGCAGGCCCAGGCGCTGGTGCGCGGCGAGCGCGCGGCGCTGTTCCCCTCGGTGGCGCTCGACGGCAGCGGCAAGCGCACCGGCACGGTCGGCGGCAACGCGGCGGCCAGCCCGTCGAATGCCTTCGGCGCCACGCTCGGCGCCAGCTGGACACCCGATGTGTGGGGCCGCCTGCGCGAAGCCGTGAGCAGCGCACAGGCCAATGCGCAGGCCAGCGAGGCCGACCTGGCCGCCGCGCGCCTGTCGGCCATTGGCGAACTGGCCATCAACTACTTCTCGCTGCGCGAGGCCGACGCCGAAATGGTGCTGCTGGACGAAACCATCGAGGGCTATCAGCGCGCCTTCGAAATCACGAGCAACCGCTACGCCGCCGGCATTGCCGCGCAGACCGACGTGCTGCAGGCGCAAACCCAGTTGGTCAACGCCAAGGCCGACCGCGTCGGCCTGCAGCGCACCCGCGCCACCTACGAGCACGCCATTGCCACGCTGCTGGGCGTGGCGCCGGCCGACTTCAACCTGCCGACGGCCAAGTGGACGCCCAGCGTGCCGGGCGTGCCGACCGGCGTGCCCTCGACCCTGCTGCAGCGCCGGCCCGACATTGCCGCGGCGGAGCGCACGGTGGCCTCGGCCAATGCGCAGATCGGCATTGCGCGCGCCGCGTACTTTCCCAACATCAACCTCACCGCCTCGGTGGGCAGCAACGCGAGCCGCGTGAAGGACCTGTTCAGCTCGGGCACCTCGCTGTGGTCGCTGGGCTTCTCGGTGGCGCAGGTGGTGTTCGACGCGGGGGCCATCGCGGCCAATGTCGATTCGGCCAAGTCGGGCTACGAATCGAGCGTGGCGCGCTACCGCCAGACCGTGCTCACCGCCTTCCAGGCGGTGGAAGACCAGCTCACCGCCAGCGCCACGCTCGCGCAGCAGGAGGGCCTGCGCCGCGAGGCCTCGGCGGCGGCCGACAAGACCGAGCAGCAACTGCTCAACCGCTATCGCGCGGGGCAGGTGAGCTACACCGACGTGGTCACGGCGCAGGCCGCGGCGCTGAACGCGCGGCGCACGCTGGTCCAGTTGCAGGTCAACCGCCAGACCACCGCCATCGCGCTGGTGCAGGCGATGGGCGGCGGCTGGCAGGCGGGGTGGATGGGCCGCAGCACTGCGGGCGCGCAGCCGGCGGACCCGGCCACCGTGCCCCGCGCGCAGTGAACGGGTGAGGCCGGCGGAGCGAGAGGGAGCGGCTGATCCGGCGCAAATGCTGCGCCCTTTTCTTTCGCTGCGCGCACGGCCACACCCAGGACTTTTTTGCGTCAAAAAGCGGCTCAAACGTTGACAACAATTGACGCCAATAAGAATTTATAGGTATTCCGAAAAAAAGCCGTGCGGGAGCGAGTTTTTACCGAAACCGGGGATATGAAGGATCGATACGGGGCCGTACCATCCGCCCGGCCCATTCCGGGCCGTCCCCAGTTTCCGACCCCTGATGACCCCCCCAGACCCTTCCCGGACACGTGCGTTGTCCGTGGCCGAAACGCTGCGCAACAAGATCTTCGACGGCGTGTTTGCGCCCGGTGTCCATCTGATGGAGATCACGCTCGCCAATGAACTCGGTGTGTCGCGCACACCCGTGCGCGGCGCCATGGCGCGGCTGGCCGACGAGGGGCTGCTGGTGTACGTGCCCAACAAGGGCTTTCAGGTGCGCCGCTTCAATGCCAAGGACGTGTTCGACGCCTTCAGCGTGCGCGCCAACCTGGAAGGCATGGGCTGCCGCCTGATCGTGGAGCGCGGGCTGGACAACGAGGTGCACGGCCAACTGGCGGACATGCTGGGCGAGCAGGGCAAGCTGCTGCAGCACAAGGAGTGGACGGCCGCGCGCGCACTGCGCTGGCACGACCTGAACCGCGCGTTCCACCTCAAGCTGCTGTCCATGGCCGACAACCGCTGGCTTGTGGAAGCGGTGCACCGCGCGTGCCAGTTGCCGATCATCTTCGACAGCAGCCTGCGCCCGCACAACCGCGACGCGTCGTCGCTGCTGCACCGCCGCGAGCAGGCGATGCATGCGCTGGACGAGCACAGCCGCATCGTCGACGCGCTGGGCCAGCGCAACGCCACCGAGGCCGAGAACGCGATGCGCGAGCACATCGTCGGCAACCGCGACATGCTGGTCGACCAGCTGCGCCAGAACGCACGCCAGGCCCGCCAGTCCGCGCGCGAGCTGGCCTGAGCTTTCTTTTTTCCTTTTTCTAGCCGCCGCGCGCCGGCGGCGGCGCCAGGTACGCGCCCGACTCGAACAGCTGCGCCTCCGCCTGGCCGATGCGCTTGACCACCGGCTTGCCCGCGCGGCTGGCCAGCAGCTCGACCAGCGCCTCCGACAGCGCCACGCCCGCGGCCACCGATGGAAAGAACGACGGGCTGTGGATGGTGAACAGCAGCGTTTCGTCCGCCATCAGCGACAGCGGCGAGGCCGCGCTGTCGGTGATGGCGACGATGCGGCAACCGGCCGCCTTGGCCGCCTGCGTCACCTGCAGCGCCTCGCGCGAGTAGGGCGCAAAGCTGGCCACCACCAGCGCGTCGCCCTTGGCGAAGGCGCGCTGCTGCATCTCCAGCGAGCCGCCCTGGCCGTCCACCAGGTGCACGCTGCTGCGAAAGATGCGGTAGACGTAGACGAATGAAAACGCGATCGGAAAGCAGGCCCTGAACCCCGCCGCATGCACCGCCGGTGCCTTCTCGATGAGCGCGCAGGCCTTCTGCAGCGCCTGCTCGCTCTGGCGGTGCGTGGCCTCCAGGTTGCGCCGCTGCACCTCGAACATTTCGCCGGTCAGGCTCTGGTCCTTGGCGCGGCCGACCAACTGCTTGGCGCGCCCGCCGTAGGTTTCGCCGCCCAGGCCCAGACCCATGTCGGCGGCAAAGGCCGCCTTGAGCTGCGGCCAGCCGTCGAACCCCATGTGCTGCGCGAAACGCACGAGCGTGGCGGGGGTGCTTTGCGAGCGCGTGCCCAGGTTGCGCATCGAGCCGGTCACCACCTCGTTCGGATGGTCGAGCACATGGCGCGCCACCTGCTGCAGGGCGGGGCTCAGTTCGTTGAAACGCTGGCGGATCTGATCTCTGGCGCCCATGGCGGTGTCTTTCCTTGACTGCTCTGTTGGAACAAATGTACCGGACCGGTTTGCGCGAAACGGTTGACGGAACAAATGTTCCAAACAATAATCTGGTCGAAACGTTGGTTCCAAACTCCAGAAGCTCCATGACGCACGTCTTTCACCGCCATCTTCGCCAGACCCCGCCGGTTGCCGCCGGCTCGCACGGCATGTTCATCCGCGACGCCGAAGGCCGGGAGTACCTCGACGCCTCGGGCGGCGCCGCCGTGTCTTCGCTGGGCCATGCGCACCCGGAGGTGCTGGCCGCCATGCATGCGCAGCTCGACACGCTGGCCTACGCGCACACCAGCTTCTTCACCAGCGCGGTGGCCGAGCAGCTGGCCGACGAGCTGATCGGCGGCGCGCCCGAGGGCATGAGCCATGTCTACCTGGTGAGCGGCGGCTCCGAGGCGGTGGAGTCGGCGCTGAAGATGGCGCGCCAGTACTTCGTGGAAATCGGCCAGCCGCAGCGCACGCACTTCATTGCGCGCCGCCAGAGCTACCACGGCAACACGCTGGGCGCGCTGGCGGTGGGCGGCAACGCCTGGCGGCGCGCGCCCTTCGCGCCGATTCTGGTGCCGGCCACGCATGTGTCGCCGTGCTACGCCTACCGCGAGCAGCGCGGCGACGAAAGCGCCGAGCAGTACGGCGCGCGCCTGGCGGCCGAGCTGGAAGCGGCCATCCTCGCGCAGGGCGCCGACCGCGTGATCGCTTTCGTGGCCGAAACGGTGGGCGGCGCCACGGCCGGCGTGCTCACGCCGGTGCCGGGCTACTTCAAGGCCGTGCGCGCGGTGTGCGACAGGTACGGCGTGCTGCTGATCCTGGACGAGGTGATGTGCGGCATGGGCCGCACCGGCACGCTGCACGCCTGCGAGCAGGAGGGCGTGGTGCCCGACCTGATCACCATCGCCAAGGGCCTGGGCGGCGGCTACCAGCCGGTGGGCGCGGTGCTGGCGCAGCGGCACATCGTGGAGGCCATGTCGCAGGGCAGCGGCTTCTTCCAGCATGGCCACACCTACCTCGGCCATCCGATGGCCTGCGCCGCCGCGCTGGCGGTACAGCAGGTGATTCGGCGCGACGGGCTGGTCGCCAAGGTGCGCGACGACGGCGTTGCCTTCGGCGCGATGCTGCGCGACGCGCTGGGCGCGCATCCGCATGTGGGCGACATCCGTGGGCGCGGCTTTTTCTGGGGCGTGGAGCTGGTGGCCGAGCGCGCCGGCAAGACGCCGTTCGACCCGGCCCTGAAGGTGAACGCCACGGTCAAGAAAGACGCCATGGCGCGCGGCCTGCTGTGCTACCCCTTCGGCGGCACGGTCGACGGCCGCCTGGGCGACCACGTGCTGCTGGCGCCGCCCTTCATCGCCACGCGCGCCCATCTGCAATTGATTGCGGAGCGGTTGGCCGAATCGATCGACGCGGTGACGCGTGCCGCCGCGCGCTGAGCGCACTTTCTCTCTCCCTCTCTCTCGTTTCTTCCCTTCTACCGTCCTTCCCAGGAGCGTTCCATGGCCAAGCCACGTCCGTCGTTTTCGTCTCTTGCCGCCGCGCTCGCGGTGGCCTTCGCGGCGCTGCTGCCGCACGCCGCGCTGGCCCAAGACAGCGACACGCTCGCCAAGATCAAGGCGAGCGGCGCCATCACGTTCGGCTACCGCGAGTCGTCGTTCGGCTTCTCCTACCTCGATGGCAACCTGAAGCCTGTGGGCTACAGCATCGATATATGCAACCGCATCGTCGAGGCGGTGAAGAGCGAGCTGAAGCTGCCGGCCATCGACATCAAGTACCAGGCCGTGACCTCCGCCAACCGCATTCCGCTGGTGCAGAACGGCACGGTCGACATCGAGTGCGGCTCCACCACCAACCTGGTCGACCGGCAGAAGCAGGTGGCGTTTTCGCCGGACATCTTTCGCTACAACGTGCGCATGTTGGTGAAGGCCGATTCGGGCATCAAGACCATTGCCGACCTGCAGGGCAAGACGGTGGCCACCACCACCGGCACCACCTCGTTCCGCCTGCTGCGCGAGGCCGACCGCGGCCGCAGCCTGGACGTGACCAACCTGGCCGGCAAGGACCACAGCGACTCGTTCCTGCTGGTGGAAAGCGGCCGTGCCCAGGCCTTTGTGCTGGACGACATTCTTCTGGCCGGGCAGCTTGCGAACGCGCGCAACCCGAAGGACTTCGTCATTACCGGCGAGAGCCTGCGCACCGAGAACCAGTCGCTCATGTTCCGCAAGGACGACCCGGCCTTCAAGGCGCTGGTCGACCGCGTGGTGTCGGGCATGATGAAGTCGGGCGAGATGGAAAAGCTCTACGCCAAGTGGTTCATGTCGCCGATTCCGCCCAAGGGCATCAACATCAACTACCCGCTGAATGCCGAGACGAAGGACGCGTTTGCCAACCCTTCTTCCAAGGGCATCTGACACCAGGCTGCGTTCGATGAAGATGGGTGACATACCCTGGACCGTTCACGCTGAGCTTGTCGAAGCGCTGCACGAGGCTTCGATCCGTCGGCAAATTCAAGACCGGCCAGACTCAGGCCCAACGGCTCTGGGTGCCAGGCGTTTTCACCATCGTTGCTATTTTTTTCAATGACCCGCATTGCCCTGATCCACGCGCTCTCGCATTCCGTCGCCCCCATCAACGACGCCTTTGCGCGCGACTGGCCCGAGGCGCTGCGCATGAACCTGCTCGACGACAGCCTCTCGGCCGACCTGGCGCGCGGCGGCAGGGGGCTCGACGACGCCATGCACGCCCGCTTTCAGCGGCTGGCGCAGTACGCGGTGGACACGGGCGCGAAGGGCATTCTGTTCACCTGCTCGGCCTTCGGGCCGTGCATCGAGGCGGTGGCGCGCCGGCATGCGGGGATGGCGGTGCTCAAGCCCAACGAGGCCATGGTCGAAGAGGTGGGGCAAGGGCAGGGCCGGCTCGGGCTCATCGCCACCTTCGCGCCCACGCTGGCGTCGATGCCGCAGGAGTTTCCCGCGGACACGGAACTGGAGACCGCGCTGGCCGAAGGCGCGCTCGAGGCGCTGAACGCCGGCGACACGCAGCGCCACGACGCGCTCATCGCCGCGCAGGCCGCGGCCCTGCGCGAGCGCGGCTGCACGCGCATCGCGCTGGCGCAGTTCAGCATGGCGCGGGCACGCACTGCATGCGAGGCCGCCAGCGGACTGCCGGTGCTGACCACGGTCGACAGCGCGGTGCGCGCATTGCGCCGCCGCACCGGCCCGGCTTCAGCGTGAGCGCGTGTTCTCGATGACCGCGAACAGCGCGGTGATGGCGATCTGCGCCGCGTCGCTGCGCCCCAGGTGGCGCGTGAGCGCCGTCTCGCGGTCGGTGGCCTGCAGCCCCTGCGACAGGCGGCGGTAGATCTCGGCCGACGGCATGCTCGCCGAGCTGCCCAGCGCGTCGCAGTAGGTGTCGGCCAGCGCGGCGGTGAGCTGTTCGCTCTGCGCGCTCGACAGCTTCATGCCGTCGCCCGGGAACATGGCGGCAATGCAGTGCATCAGGTAGGCCTGCGTTTCCAGCGAGAACGACTGCTGGCGCACATAGCACTCCACCGCCGCCCAGAACAGCGGCTCCGAGGTGCGGCGCCAGCTCTCCAGCACCTTGCGCGCCTTGGCGACCAGGTCGGCATGCGTGTCGCCCGGCTCGCTGGGCCGCAGCGCCAGCCCCTGCAGCGTGAGCGCCACGTCGGAGCCGCAGGCGCCCAGAATGAAACTCCAGAACTTCCAGCGCGCGTACCACTTCTTGTCGTGCGCCGGGTCCAGCGGCTCGAGCAGCCAGAAGTCGATGCTCTGCAGCGGATCGCTGCGCTGGTCGGCCGTGCGGCCATCACCAAGGTTACTCACGTCACCCAGGTCGAGCCGCGGCATGCCCGACTGCATGCGGTCCGCCGCAATGTGGCCCTGCGCCACGATGCCCGCGCTGCTGCCCGAGCGGTCGATGTCCAGCAGGCGCTGCATCAACTGGTACAGCTCGTTGGCCGACGCGCCGGTGGCCCGGGTGACGCGGCGCATCGATTCACACTGCTCGCGCGCGATGTCCTGCGCGTTCTTGCGCCGGTCTTCGCCGTGGTCGACGGCGGTCGAAACATGTTCTTCGAGCCCGTTGCCGGGGGTGAGGGTCTGCATGGGGGTGGGGCTCCTGCGGGCCTGGGCGCCCGTTCATTTGTGACTATGTGTCAGCCCATGGCATTCGAACATCACCTGAACTAGGTATCCGGCCCGTCACCTGAACCCGACCTGACCCGTGCCCTCGTGATAATTGCGGCTCTTTCAAGGAGTACGCGTGGACATCGTTTTGCTGGTCAAGGCCGCCATCATGGGCATCGTGGAGGGGCTGACCGAATTTCTCCCCATCTCGTCGACAGGCCACCTGATTCTGGCGGGCTCATTGCTCGGCGGCTTCGGTGACAGCCGGGGCAAGGTCTTCGAAATTGCCATCCAGACCGGCGCGATCTTCGCGGTGATCCTGGTCTATTGGCAGAAGATCCGCTCCACCGTGGTGGCGCTGCCGCGCCAACCCAAGGCGCAGCGCCTGGCGCTGAACATCTTCATCGGCTTTCTGCCGGCGGTGGTGCTGGGCCTGCTGTTCGGCAAGGTCATCAAGGCGCACCTGTTCATTCCGACCGTGGTGGCCAGCACCTTCATCATCGGCGGCTTCATCATCCTGTGGGCCGAAAAGCGCCCGCCCGGCTCGGTGCGGGTGGAGCATGTGGACGACATGACCCCCTGGGACGCCCTGAAGGTGGGCCTGGTGCAGTGCTTTGCCATGATTCCGGGCACCAGCCGCAGCGGCTCGACCATCATCGGCGGCATGCTGCTGGGCCTGTCGCGCCAGGCCGCGACCGACTTTTCCTTCTTCCTGGCCATTCCCACGCTCATTGGCGCGGGCGTGTACAGCGTCTACAAGGAGCGCGCGGCGCTGTCGATGGCCGACCTGCCGCTGTTCGGCGTGGGGCTGGTGTTTTCGTTCATCAGCGCCTGGTTGTGCGTGCGCTGGCTGCTGCGCTACATCAGCAGCCACAGCTTCGTGCCCTTCGCCTGGTACCGCATCGCCTTCGGCATCGTGGTGCTGGCGACCGCGTGGAGCGGCGTGGTGGTCTGGGCGGACTGACTCGGCCCCGGGGTTGAAAGCCCATCGGCCGGTGCGCCACCTGCGTTTCACCGTGGCGCAGCAATGGTGTTGAAAGCTTCGGTGCGGCCTGCGCCGTGCGCAGGCGCTCAGGCCTTCGCGGGCGGCCTGCACATGATCAAGTACTCGGTGGCCGTCACCGGCTCCAGGTGCGCGGCCTCGCGGCGAAAGCCCAGCCGCTCGTAGAAGGGCACGCTGGGCGGCGTGAAGGTTTCCAGAAAGCAGGGCACGCCGGCCGCATCGGCTTCGGCCAGCGTGGGTGCCAGCAGCCGGGCGCCCAGCCCGCGCCGTTGCGCCGAGGGCGCGATGCCCAGAATCGACAGGTACCACGCGCCCGCCGGCACCACGGCCGGTGCGCGCGCCGACATGAAATCGACGATGCGGTGGTAGTTGGCGTGGCCCAGCGGCCCCAGCGTATCGGCCAGAAACGCGCGCTTGGCGGCGGACTCCGCGGCCTCGGCTGCATCCGAGCGCGGCAGCAGCCACGCCGCCGCGCCCAGCGCGGGGTCGTCCAGCGTCAGGCAACGCCCGGTGCGCTCGGCCTCGCCCATCGAATACCCGAAGTACGACGCGAGCACCGCCTTGCGCCGTGCCATGTCGTGCGCGAAGTCGGCGGAGATGGCGAGGTAGAACGGATCGACGATCAGCGCGTCGGCCAGGGCGGGCGTGGACAGGGAGGCGGGTGGCATGCGGGCAATAGCTACAAGGAGCAGGTTGGGACGGGCCGCGCGATTCTAGAAAGCGCCAACGGCAAGGCCGGCAGCCAACAAGCTGGATGCGTCACGCCTTGGCCTTGCTGCGCAACCCTCTCGCCTCCTGCGCCAGAAAGCGATACAGCCGCGGGTCGTCCGCATACCCCACGTTGAAGCGCAGCCATGGCGTGGCCCGCAGGTCGGTGCGGAACAGGTCGCCCGGCGCCAGCAGAAAGCTCTCGGCAATGGCGCGCTGGGCCAGCGCGCGCATGTCGACGTCGTCGCGCTCGAAGCGCGCCCACAGAAAAGGCCCGCCGGCCGGCCGCGTGAACAGCCGCATGCCCGCGGCCTCCAGCCGGTCGCACACGGTGGCCTGCGCCACCTGCAGCCGCTCGGCCAGCTTGGTCACATGCGCGCGGTAGCGGCCCTCGACCAGCACGCCGTGCAGCAGCCGCTCGGTGAGCTCCGAGGTGGTGAGGCTGTTGACCATCTTCTGCAGGATGAGCTTTTCTGCGAACTCCTCGTTGCACGCCACGAAGCCCACGCGCAGCGCGGGCGACACGGTCTTGGAGAAGCTGCCGATGTGAATCACCCGGTGCAGCCCGTCCAGGCTGGCCAGCGTGGTGGCCGCGCCGGGCGGCTCCAGCCCGGCCATCACGTCGTTGTCGACGATGCGAAAGTCCAGCTGCTCGGCCAGCCGCAGCATCTGGTAGGCCACGGCCGGCGTGCACTGGCTGCCGGTGGGGTTGTGCAGGTTGGTGGTGGTGAAGAAGGCCTTGGCGCCGTGGCGCTGCGCCAGCGACTGCAGCGCGGCCAGGTCGGGGCCGTTCACGGTGCGTTCCACGCCCACCAGCTTCAGGTCGAGCGAGCGCAGCATCGCGTACAGGTTGGTCGAGCCCGGCTCGTCGACCAGCACCACGTCGCGCGGCTGCAGCAGGCAGCGCGCCACCAGGCTCAGCGCCTGCGACGCGCCGTGCGTCAGCACGATCTGGTGCGGCGCGGTCTCGATGCCCTGCTGCGCCAGCAGCATCTGTATCTGCTGGCGCAGCGGCAGGTAGCCGTAGGGCGTGCCGTAGTTGGCCAGCCCGGCGGCCGACTTGCGCGACAGCGCCGCCAGCGCGCGCCGCACGCCGTCTATATGCAGCATCTCTGGCGGGATCCAGCCGCAGCCCGCGTTGAGCAGCGTGCGGTCGTCTTCGTACACATGCTTGAGCAGCCACAGCGAGTCGACCGAGGTGCGGCCCAGGAAGGGCTTGCGCCGCGTGGCCGCACGCTCCGCCTCCGCCACGTAGTAGCCGCTGGCGCGCCGCGCCTCCACATGGCCTTCGGCCACCAGGCGCTGGTAGGCGTTGGTGATGGTCATGGTGCTCACGCCGCAGTCGCCGGCCAGCATGCGCACCGACGGCAGCCTGTCGCCGGGCTTCATGGCGCTGGAAGCGATCTGTGCCAGCAAGGCGTCGTAGACCTGGCGAACCAGGGGCGTGGGCAGCGAAGGGTTGACAGTGATCACGGCATGGCGTGCACGCTTCATGTGCACAAAAAAGCCCCAACACGGGGACGAACATGGAGCAGACGAGCGACTGTTCTACTACAGAAGAATCCAACTGTATATATGCATTTGACCTGGCAGATGTCTCAATGGAGACCTTGCCGCCGCGAGCCCTCAGCGGGTGTCGGCACGGCGTTCCCCCGTTACATCCTTTCAGGAAATCACATGCAACCGCAGCTCTTCTCGCCATCGACAGCCCGTTCGGGTCGCACCTTGTCGCGCCGCCTTGCCCGATGGGGCGCCGCCGCGCTGCTGGCCGGTGCCGTCATGGCGCCCGCCATGGCGCAGACCACCACGCTGAAGATCATTCCCAGCAGCAACATCACCGTGCTCGACCCGATCTGGACCACGGCCTACGTCACGCGCAACTTCGGCTACATGGTGTACGACACGCTGTTTGCCACCGACCTGGAAGGCCACATCAAGCCGCAGATGGTCGACAAGTGGAAGGTGTCGCCCGACAACAAGACCTGGACTTTCACGCTGCGCGACGGACTGGAGTTTCATGACGGCAAGCCCGTCACCAGCGAGGACGTGGTGGCCTCCATCAAGCGCTGGGCCAGCCGCGACACCTTCGGCGCGCAGCTTGCCAAGGTGACCGAGCGCTACGAAACACCCGACGCCAAGACCTTCACCCTGGTGCTGAAGGAGCCCTTCGGCCTGGTGCTGGAGGCGCTGGGCAAGCCGTCTTCCAATGTGCCGTTCATCATGCCCAAGCGCATGGCCGACACGTCGGGCGACACGCAGATCAAGGAGTCGATCGGCTCCGGCCCCTACGTGTTCAAGGCCGACGAGTTCCGCCCCGGCGAGCGGGTGGTGTTCACCAAGAACATGCGCTACAAGCCGCGCGCCGAGGCGCCATCAGGCACGGCCGGCGGCAAGAACGTGTACGTGGACCGCGTGGAGTGGCTCATCATTCGCGACGCGCAGACGCAGATGAATGCGCTGCTCAACGGCGAGGCCGACATCCTGGAGCAGCCCGCCTTCGAGCAGTACGCCACGCTGCGCACCAACCCCGACATCAAGCTGGTCGACGCGCAGCCCGCGGGCAACCAGTTCATCCTGCGCTTCAACTTTCTGCAGCCGCCGTTCAACAACGAGAAGGTGCGCCGCGCGGCCATGCTGGCGCTGGGCCAGGAGGCCTTCCTGCGCACCCAGGTGGGCACGCCCGGCCTCACGCGCTACTGCAAGAGCATGTTCCCGTGCGGCACGCTGTTCGAGTCGGAGCAGACCGGTGACTACACCGGCGTGGCCAACCCGCAGAAGGCCAAGGCGCTGCTCGAAGAGGCCGGCTACAAGGGCGAGCCCGTGGTGCTGATGCGCCCGACCGACAACCCGACCATCGGCAAGCTGCCGCTGGTGGCCAAGCAGCAACTGGAGCAGGCCGGCTTCAAGGTCGACATGCAGTCGATGGACTGGTCCACGCTGGTGGCGCGCCGCGCCAAGAAGGACGCCCCCTCGGCCGGCGGCTGGAGCGCGTTCATGACGTCATGGACCGCGTCGGACATCCTGAACCCCATCACCATGGCCATGATGAACGCCACCGGCGACAAGGGCTGGTTCGGCTGGCAGACCGACGCGAAGCTGGAAGAAATCAAGGTGCAGTTCACGCAGGCCAAGACCGAAGCCGAGAAGAAGAAGCTGGCGCAGGCCGCCCAGCTGCGCGCCTTCGAGACCGCCACCCACGTGCCCGTGGGCCAGTACAACCAGCCCGCCGCGGTGCGCAAGAACGTGAGCGGCCTGGTGCCGGCCGGCGCGCAGGTGTACTGGAACATCAAGAAGCAATAAGGGCGGGCGTTCCATGCTGACCTTTCTGGCCAAGCGCCTGCTTGCCACGCTGCCCGTGCTGCTGGTGGTGGCGGTGGCGATCTTCATGATCGTGCGCCTCACCCCCGGCGACCCGGCCGCCGTCATCGGCGGCAACAGCGCCACCAACGAAGACCTCGACCGCATCCGCGTGCAGCTGGGCCTGACCAAGCCGCTGTGGGAGCAGTTCGCCATCTGGGGCAACGGCGTGCTGCACGGCGACCTGGGCTTTTCGTTCTTTCTGAACAAGCCGGTGCTGGAGCTCATCGGCCAGCGCATGGAGCCCACGCTCTCGCTGGCCGGCGGCACGCTGCTGCTGGCGGTGGCCATCGCGCTGCCGCTGGGCACGCTGGCCGCGTGGCGCATGGGCGGCTGGCTCGACAAGGCCGTGATGGCCTTCTCGGTGGCCGGCTTCTCGGTGCCGGTGTTCGTGGTCGGCTATGTGCTGATCTACGTGCTGGCCATGAAGCTGCAGTGGTTTCCGGTGCAGGGCTACCGGCGCATCGGCGAAGGCGTGGGGCCGTGGCTGCACCAGCTGGTGCTGCCGTGCCTCACGCTGGCCATCACCTACGTGGCGCTGCTGTCGCGCGTGACGCGTGCAGCCGTGAGCGAGGCGCTGACCGAAGACTTCATTCGCACCGCGCGCGCCAAGGGCATCACCGAGCTGCAGGTGCTCAAGCACCATGCGCTGCGCAACGCCGCGGTGCCGGTGGTCACGGTCATTGGCGTGAGCGCTGCGCTGCTGCTGGGCGGCGTGGTGGTCACCGAAACGGTGTTCGCCATTCCGGGCCTGGGACAGCTCACGGTGGACGCGGTGCTGAACCGGGACTTTCCGGTGCTGCAGGGCGTGGTGCTGTTCTTTGCGGTGGTGTATGTCGCCGTCAACCTGCTGGTCGATGTGAGCTATCTGTTCATCGACCCGCGCATCCGTTACTGACATGAGCACCCTGAAAAAACTCTGGCGCAACACCGCGGTGCGCGGCGGCATCGTGGTGCTGGCCGGGCTGGCGCTGCTGGGCGTGTTCGCGCCCTGGCTGGGCACCTTCGACCCCTCGGTGATGGACCCGGGCTTCATCTCGGTGGGCGCGGGCACCGCGGGCCAGGTGACGATGCCCGACGGCGCGCAGTTCGCCCACACCTTCTGGATGGGCAGCGACAGCGTGGGGCGCGACGTGTGGAGCCGCGTGCTCTACGGCACCCGCATCTCGATGACGGTGGGGCTGTTCACCGCCTTCGTCGCCGTCTTCTTCGGCTGCCTTATGGGCATGCTGGCGGGCTACTTTCGCGCGGTGGACGCGGTGCTGATGCGCGTGATGGACGGCGTGATGGCCATCCCCGCCGTGCTGCTGGCCATCACCCTGGTGGCCGTGCTGGGCGCGAGCCTGCCCACGGTGATTCTGGCGATTGCGGTGCCCGAAGTGCCCCGCGTCACGCGGCTGGTGCGCGCGCTGGTGATGAGCCTGCGCGACGAGCCCTTCGTGGAAGCCGCCCGCGCGCTGGCCACCGCCGACGCCACCATTCTGTGGCGCGACATCTTGCCCAACGCGCTGGCGCCGCTGATCGTGCAGGGCACCTTCATCGCGGCCTCGGCCGTGCTGACCGAGGCCATCCTGAGCTTTCTGGGCCTGGGCCTGCCGTCGGACGTGCCGACCTGGGGAAACATCATGGCCGAAGGGCGCGTGCAGTTCTCGCAGAGCCCGGGCAACGTGCTGTTTCCGGCGCTGTTCCTGGTGCCCACCGTGCTCGCCATCAACATGCTGGGCGACGGCCTGCGCGACGTGCTCGACCCCAAGTTCTCCAAACGTGTGTGAGGCGCAGATTTTTCATGACTGATTCCAACCCAGGCGCCGCCATCCTCGAAGTGCGCGGCCTGCAGGTGGCGCTGCCTTCCGACGCCGACCGCCCCCACGCCATCGAGCACCTCGACCTGCGCATCGAGGCCGGGCGCACGTTGTGCATCGTGGGCGAGTCGGGCTCCGGCAAGTCGGTGCTGGCCACCACCGTGATGGGGCTGCTGGCCAAGGGCCTCACGCTGAAGGCCGGCGACGTGATGCTGTCCGGCGAGAAGCTGGTCGACAACGGCCGCTTCACCTCCGACAAGCGACTGCGCCAGTTGCGCGGCACCGGCATGGGCATGGTGTTCCAGGAGCCCATGACCGCGCTGAACCCGGTGCTGAGCTGCGGCGAGCAGGTCGACGAGCTGCTGCGCACGCACACCACGTGGGGCGCGGCCGAGCGCAAGGCGCACACCCTGGCCATCTTCGAGCGCGTGCGCCTGCCCGACCCGGCGCGCATCCATGCGAGCTACCCGCACCAGCTCTCGGGCGGGCAGCGCCAGCGCATCGTGATTGCGATGGCCATCATCCTGAAGCCGCGCCTGCTGATCTGCGACGAGCCGACCACCGCGCTGGACGTGACCACACAGGCCGAAATTCTCAAGCTCATTGCCGAGCTGCAGGCCGAGCAGGGCAGCGCGGTGCTGTTCATCACGCACGACATGGGCGTGGTCGCGGAGATTGCCGACGACGTGATGGTGATGCACCGCGGCGCCCTGGTGGAGCAGGGCCCCTGCGCCCAGGTGCTTCGCCAGCCGCGCGAGGCCTACACGCGCATGCTGCTGGACGCCGTGCCAGGCATGACGCCGCCGCCCGCGCGCACGCTGCCCGGCGGCAAGCCGCTGCTCACGGGCACGGGCGTGGGCAAGATCTACACGCGGCGCGACTGGCTCGGCCGTGCCAGGCACAACACTGCCCTGCAGGACGCCAGCGTGGCCGTGCACCGCGGCGAAACCGTGGGCGTGGTGGGCGAATCGGGCTCGGGCAAATCGACCTTCGCGCGCTGCATGATCCGGCTCATCGCGCCCAGCGCGGGCAGCATCCTGTGGGGCGACGCCGAGGTGCGCGACCTGCCGGAGGGCCGGCTTCGGCCGCTGCGCTCGCGCGTGCAGGTGGTGTTCCAGGACCCGAACCGCTCGCTCAACCCGCGCCGCACCGTGGGCTCGTCGATGGTCGAGGGCGCGATGAACTTCGGCCTGAGCAAGCTGCATGCACGCCAGACCGCCGAAGAGCTGATGGACCGCATCCAGCTGCCGCGCACCGCGCTGGAGCGTTACCCGCACCAGTTCTCGGGCGGCCAGCGCCAGCGCCTGGCCATTGCGCGCGCCATTGCCTGCCAGCCGCAGGTGCTGGTGGCCGACGAGGCGGTTTCCGCGCTCGACGTGTCGGTGCAGGCGCAAATTCTCGACCTGCTGCGCGAGATCCAGCGCGACCTGGGGCTGGGCATTCTGTTCATCACGCACGACCTGCGCGTGGCCGCGCAACTGTGCGACCGCGTCATCGTGATGAGCCAGGGCCGCATCGTGGAGCAGGGCCCCACGGGGCAGGTGTTCAACGCGCCGGCCAACGACTACACGCGGCGGCTGCTGGCGGCCGCGCCGCGCGCCGAGCTCGCGAGCCTGTAGTGCGTGTAATGCCTGTAATGCGAGTGGTGAGCTTGTGGAGCGCCTGGCGCACATCGACCAACGACCCGGCCTGGCGCCGCGCGTTCGCCCTGGGGCGGCGCGACATTGCGGGCGCGGCGCTGGGCACCATGGCCATGGGCCTGGTGGCCGGCGTGGCCATGGCCAAGAGCGGCGTGGGGCTGGGCGTGATCCTGGCGATGTCGTTGCTGGTGTTTGCCAGTGCCTCGCAGCTGGCCTGCCTGCCGCTCATTGCAGCAGGGGCGCCGCTGTGGGTGGTTGTGGCGACGGCGTGCGTGCTGAACCTGCGCTTTGTGGTGTTCAGCGTGAACTGGCGGCGTTACTTCGGCGGGCACCGCCGGTGGTCGCGCGTGCTGTTGTCGTACCTAGCGGGCGACCCGGTGTATGCGCAGTTCGTCTACCGGCACCCGCAGCCGTCACCCGCGGGACGAGCGACCGCGCAGCAGCACGGCTACTTTCTGGGGCTGGCGCTGACCAACTGGGCGGCATGGCACGTCGCGTCGCTTGCGGGCATCTTTCTGGCTGATGCCATTCCTGCGGCGTGGGGCTTGCGCTTCATCGGTGTGCTGGCGTTGCTGGCGCTCGCGCTGCCCATGCTGACCGACCGCGCGGTGCGTTGCTCGGCGTTGGCCGCAGGAACCGTGGCCTTGGCGACGGCCTGGTTGCCGATGGGGCTGAACGTGGTCGCGGCCATTGCCACGGCGTTCGTCGCCGGCACCTGGGCGGACCGTCGTTGGGGTGTGCGCTGATGCATCTGGGGCACGACGTGTATGTATGGTTGGCGGTAGGTGCGTTGGTGGTGGTGACGGTGCTGACGCGCAGCTTTTTTCTGTTGCCCGACAGCGAGCCGAAGCTGCCCGGGTGGCTGTGGCGTGGGTTGCGTCATGCGCCGGTGGCGGCGTTGCTGGCGATGGTGGTGCCGGAAGTTTTTTTGAGTCATGGGCATTTGCTGGGCGATTGGCGCGACTCACGGCTTTTTGCTGTCGGTGCGGCATTGGCCTACTACGCGGTACGCCGAACCGACCCCACCGGAACAATTCTTGTAGGCACGGGTACGCTGATGGTTCTTCGGCTTGGCTTCGGGTGGGCATGATGGGCGCTGTCGTTTTTGGTGCTGTCGTTCAGGGTGCTGTCGTTCAGTGCGCCGTCGTTCAGCGCGCTGTCGTCCAGGGCGACGCTCACGCCGACGGTGTGCTTCTTTTCTCGAATGTCCCCCGGCCTTCGGCCTCCTCCTTTATTTCGCGAAAAGAAGCCCACCATCGGCGTGAGCGTTGGACAGAGCAGTGGTTGGTCAGCGGAACACCAGCAGCGTGCCCAGGTGCACAGGGCGTCGGGTGCTCCCCGCAGCGAAATAAAGGAGGAGGGGCGCAGCCCCGGGGGACATTCGCGGAGGGGAGTACCCGGCGGCCTGTGCACACGCCCTGAACATTGCAGCCCGAACACAAACAAACAAAACACATGAACCCCGCGGCGCAAAAAAAGCGCCGCTACTTTTGAACTGAAATGGAGAGCATCAGATGACGCTGGCAATGAGCTGGGACGAATGGGCCGCACACGACGGCATCGGGTTGGCTGAACGGGTCCGCAAGGGCGACGTGTCGGCCGCCGAACTGGCCGCGCAAGCCGCCGCCGGCATCGCGAAAGTCAACCCGCAACTCGACGCCGTGGTCGAAGTGTTCGACGACGTCGTCGCCGACCCGCTGAAAGACGGCATGAACCCCGAAGGCGTGTTCGCCGGCCTGCCATACCTCATGAAGGATCTGGGCCCCACCCTGAAGGGACGGTTGCAGGAATTCGGCTCCATGATGATGCAAGGCCATCGCCCCGCAGCCGACAGCTTTCTCACCGAAAAACTGCGCCAGGCCGGCCTCAACATCATGGGCCGCAGCACCACGCCCGAGTTCGGCGTGTGCAGCTCGGTGGAGAACGCGCTGTTCGTCACACGCAATCCGTGGGACGTCGAATACACCACCTGCGGCTCGTCCGCCGGCACCGCGGCCGCCGTGGCCGCCGGCGTGCTGCCGCTGTCGCATGCCACCGACGGCGGTGGCTCCATCCGCATTCCGGCCGGCGTGAACGGCAACATCGGGCTCAAGGTGTCGCGCGGCGTGTTCTCGCTGGCGCCGGGCCTGTCGGACCTGTCGGGCCTGGTGTCGATCCAGGGATGCCACAGCCGCACCGTGCGCGACACGGCGGCGTTTGTCGACCACTGCCGGGGCGGCGCGCCCGGCGAGTTCATGCCCTTCTGGTCACCGGCCGAACCGTACAGCGAGCTCATCAGGAAAGACCCGAAACCGCTGCGCATTGCGCTGTCGCACGAATGGGGCGACTTTCGCGCCACGCCGCATTTCGTGGCCGAACTGGAGCGCACCGGCAAGTTCCTCGAAGGGCTGGGGCACCACGTGGAATGGGTGCTGCCCAAGGTCGATTTTCAAACCGCCTTTGCCGCGCAGACCACCTGCTACATCAGCAACTTTGCGCAGGTCATCGACGGCCACCTGCACCGCCTGGGGCTGGAGCGCCCGCCGGCCGAGCTGCTGGAGCCGATCAACATCAAGATCTGGGAAGCGGGCCTGAACACCTCGTACACCGAGCGCTCGAAGATGCAGGCCGTGTTCAACACCACCTCGCGCGCCTTCGGCGAGTTCTTTCAGCGCTGGGACATCATCCTCACGCCGATCACCGCGCTGCCCACGCCCAGGGTGGGCACCAGCGAGTACCTGACGACCAGCGAGAACCCGTCGGTGTACGACTGGTTCGCCAACCTCTGGAAAAACTTCGCGTACACGCCGCTGTCCAACCTGTGCGGGCTGCCGGGCATCTCGCTGCCGATGGCCGCGCAAGAGAACGGCCTGCCGCTGGGCATTCAGGCACAAGCCGCGCAGGCCAACGACGGGCTGCTGCTGCAACTGGCCGCGCAGATCGAGCGGGCGCTGGATGGCAAGTGGAATGCGGGGCAGCGGCCCGGGGTGCACGTCACGGCGGTGTGACGCAAGGGATGTGACGTCAAAGATGTGATGTGCAGGATGGGCGCTCGGCCCATCCGCTTCACAGCAGGTTGCGCAGCGCCGCCTCGACAGCCGCGGCCGTTGCCAGCGGCTTTTCCATGGGGAACAGGTGGGTGCCGTCCATCATCGCGATGCGGCCCTTGGTGACCCGCTGCGTCATCGCCATGCCCACGCGCTTCATCTCGGCCGACTGGCGCCCGCCGATGAAGGCGGCCTTGCACTTGAGCGGGTGCGCGCGCAGCAGGGCGCCCAGGTTGTGGGGCAGGGTGTTGTAGATGGCGGTTTCCACGTCGCGGTCGAAGCTCAGCTCTCGGCCGTCCTCGCCACCCTTGTCGCCGTCGAAGGTGCCGTGGTCGATGTAGTCGTGCAGCACCTGCTCGTCCCACTTCGCAAACGCCTTCTTGCTGCGGAAGTGTTCGAACACGGCCTCGCGGTGCTCCCAGCTGTTGCGCCGCTTGCGGCTCACGGCACCGGGCGAAATGCTCTTCATGAGCGGCGTGCGCTTCACCACGTTGAGCGTGTTGGCGCGCCAGCCGCCGAGGATGGGCGAGTCGATCAGCACCACGCCGCGCGCCAGCTCGGGGTGCGTGGCCGCGCACATCAGGCTCAGGAAGCCGCCAAGCGAATGACCGACCAGAAACACCGGGCCGCCCGCGCGGTCGGCCCGCGCCTTGGCGAAGTCGGCCAGCTGCTGCACCAGGTGCGGCCAGTTGTCGGTGACGGGGTACTTCGGGTCGTGCCCGAACTTCTCGATGGCGTCGACCTCGAAGCCGCGGGCGCGCAGGCTGTCGAGAACGACGCGGTAGGTGCTCGCGGGAAAGCTGTTGCCGTGCGAGAAAACGACCGGGGGCATCATGGCCGCCGCCGGGCCGCCCCAAGGCGGCCAAGCCTCCCCCTCGGGGGGTGGCGAAGCACACGAAGTGGCAAGCCGGGGGGCATCATTTTTCAGATCAGCTTTTCGTCGGGCGTGGAAATCTTGCGCAGCGCGCCGTGGCGCGTGGCGGGCATCTTCAGCGGATGCTCGGTATGGCTGTCGTCCCACACCGGGTCTTCGATGCTGTCGAACACCTCGCGCAGCTTCTGGCCCCAGCTGTTGTGCATCATGCGGTAGTAGGGGTTGTCGGCGTCGATGCAGATCACGCGGTCGGTCTCGAGCTTGTTGGCCTCGTACACCACCAGGTCCAGCGGCAGGCCGACCGACAGGTTCGACTTCATGGTCGAGTCCATCGACACCAGCGCGCACTTGGCGGCCTCGTCCAGCGGGGTCTCGGGGGTGAGCACGCGGTCGAGCACGGGCTTGCCGTACTTCGACTCGCCGACCTGGAAGTAGGGCGTTTCAGTGGTGGCTTCGATGAAGTTGCCCGCCGCGTACACCAGGAACAGGCGCATGCCCTCGCCCTTGACCTGCCCGCCGAAGATGAAGGACACGTTGAAGTCCAGCCCCGCATGCTTGAGCGCCTCGGCGTCGCGGTCGTACACATGGCGCACCGCCGAGCCCAGCACGCGGGCGGCGTCGAACATGCTCTTGGCGTTCCAGATGGTGATGGGGTCGCCGGGCGTGCCGTCTTCGCGGGTTTCGCGCAGTTCCTCTATTTGCAGGATTTCGCGCACCGACTGCGAAATGCTCAGGTTGCCCGAAGACAGCAGCACCATGACGCGGTCGCCCGGCTGCTCGTAGACGATCATTTTGCGAAAGGTGCTGATGTGGTCCACGCCCGCATTGGTGCGCGAGTCGGACAGGAACACCAGGCCGGCGTTGAGTTTGATGCCTACGCAATAAGTCATGAGTTCATCTCGCATGAACAGTGCCCGGTCAGCCGGTGGCCTGTTCGCGTTTGTTCAGTTTTTGAAGGGCATACAAGGCGTCGAGCGCCTCGCGCGGGCTCATGGCGTCGGGATCGAGTGCAGCCAGCGCGGATTCTACGGCGCTGGCCAGGGGCGTTTCGGCCACCGGAGGCGGTGCGAACAGGTCGACCTGCGCCCGGGTCTGCGCATGCTGCGATTCCAGTGCCTCCAGCGCCTGCCGGGCATGGTTGACCACCGCGGCGGGCATGCCCGCCAGCCGCGCCACCTGAATGCCGTAGCTCTTGCTGGCCGGGCCGGGCTGCATTTCGTGCAGGAACACGATGTCGCGGCCCGCCTCGGTGGCGCTCACATGCATGTTGACCGCACCGTGGTGGGTAGCCGGAAACTCGGTCAGTTCGAAGTAGTGCGTGGCGAACAGCGTGAAGGCCTTGCTGCGGTCGTGCAACTGGGCCGCGATGCCCGCGGCCAGCGCCAGCCCGTCGAAGGTGCTGGTGCCGCGGCCAATTTCGTCCATCAGCACCAGCGACTGGGCCGTGGCGCTGTGCAGAATCTGCGCGGCCTCGGTCATCTCCAGCATGAAGGTCGACTGCGCATTGGCCAGGTCGTCCGCCGCGCCGATGCGGGTGTGAATGGCATCGATGGGCCCCAGCCGGCACGCGGCCGCGGGCACGTGCGACCCGATGGACGCCAGCAGCACCACGATGGCCACCTGCCGCATGTAGGTCGACTTGCCGCCCATGTTGGGGCCGGTGATGACCTGCATGCGCTGCTGGGGGCCGAGCTGCGTGTCGTTGGCGATGAAGCCGCCCGACGACTTTTCGGCCAGCCGCGCCTCCACCACCGGATGGCGGCCTTGAGAAATCTCGATGCACGGATGCGACACGAAGCTGGGCGCGTGCCAGTGCAGCGTGTGCGAGCGCTCGGCCAGCGCGCACAGCGCGTCCAGCGTGGCAATGCCGGTGGCCAGCTGCGTGAGCGCGCTCACCGAGGGCTGCAGCGCGTCGAGCAGTTGCTCGTACAGCCACTTCTCGCGCGCCAGCGCGCGGTCTTGCGCGCTCAGGGCCTTGTCCTCGAAGGTTTTCAGCTCGGGCGTGATGAAGCGCTCCGCGTTCTTCAGCGTCTGGCGGCGGCGGTAGTTGTCGGGCACCTTGGAGAGTGCGCTTTGCGTCACCTCGATGTAGAAGCCGTGCACCCGGTTGAACTGCACCCGCAGGTTGCTGATGCCGGTGCGTTCGCGCTCGCTGACCTCCAGCTTGAGCAGAAAGTCGTCGCAGTTGTCGCTGATGGCGCGCAGCTCGTCGAGCTCCGCGTCGTGGCCGGTGGCGATCACGCCGCCGTCGCGCACCAGCGCGGAGGGGTCGGGCTTGATGGCGCTCACCAGCAGGTCGGCGCAACCGGGCGGTGGCGCCAGGCGTTCGGTGATGCGGCCCAGCAGGTCGGCGGACGCGGGCAGCAAGGGCGCGAGCTGCTCCGCCTTCGAAAGCGCCAGGCGCAGCGCCAGCAGCTCGCGCGGGCGCACCTGGCGCAGCGCGATGCGCGCGGCAATGCGTTCCACGTCGCTGGTGTTCTTCAGTTGCTCGCGCAGCGTGCGCCAGGGCGCGGCCGTGCCGCCGAGCACCGTGGATTGCAGCGCGCCGATGGCTTCGAGCCGCGCCTGCGCCTCGGAGCGGTCGCGCCGGGGCGACAGCAGCCAGCGCTTCAGCAAGCGGCTGCCCATGCCCGTCATGCAGGTGTCGAGCAGCGAGAACATGGTGGGCGACTCTTCGCCGCGCAGCGTCTGCACCAGCTCCAGGTTGCGCCGCGTGGTGGGCGGCAGCTCGATCAGGTCGCCATCGCGCTCCACCGACAGGCGCTGCACGTGCGAGAGCGCGCGGCCCTGCGTGTGCTCGGCATAGCCCAGCAGCGCGGCGGCGGCGGCGTGGGCGTTGGTGAGCGATTCGGCGTTCCATGCGGCCAGGCTGTTGCTGCCCATCTGCTCGCTGAGCTTGCGCTCGCCCAGGCCGCCGTCGAACTGCCAGGCGGGGCGAATCGACAGCGTGAACGGCGTGGCGCTGCGCGCGGCCTTCAGGCGCTGCTCGAAGGCGGGCGTGACCTCGGCGCTGTACAGCAGTTCGCTGGGCGCGATGCGGGCGATCCAGGTTTCCAGCGCGTCGGCGGGGCACTCGGCCAGGCGCAGCTCGGCGCCCGTCACGCTGAGCCAGGCCAGGCCGCAGAAATTGCGCGTGCCCGCGTGCACCGCGAGCAGCAGAGATTCGGTCTTGTCGCTGAGCAGTTCGGAGTCGGTCAGCGTGCCGGGCGTCACCACGCGCATCACCTTGCGCTCGACCGGCCCCTTGCTCGCACCGACCTCGCCAACCTGTTCGCAGATGGCGACCGATTCGCCCAGCTTGATGAGGCGCGCCAAGTAGGTGTCGACCGCATGGAAGGGCACGCCGCACATCACCACCGGCTGCCCGGCCGACTGGCCGCGCTGGGTGAGGGTGATGTCGAGCAGGCGCGCGGCCTTTTCGGCGTCGGCCCAGAACAGCTCGTAGAAATCGCCCATCCGATAGAACAGCAGGGTGTCCGGGTGGTCGGCCTTGAGGCCTAGGTACTGCGCCATCATGGGCGTATGCCCGGAGAAGTCGCTGGTCGAGGGGGTGGGTGGGGCAGACGTCGTTTTCACTCGGGCGATTATCGGGGACGGGTGGAGGGTCAGCCGACGTTCGGCTTGGTCGGCTTGCCGATGCGGCCGGGCATTTCGACCCGTGCGTCGTCGATCTGCTGTTGCGACGCGGCCTGCAGGCGCTCTGCCTCGACTGGCGCAAAACCCAATTCGAGAAAGATGTTGGCGCCAGGCTGGGTGACGTGGTGGACTGTGGTGTCGGTCTTCATGGTCGTTTCCTGCGGTCGATTGTCGACAGTGCTTGGTTGCCTTCGCGCAGCGCGCGCCCTTCTCAACCCCGCTTGCCGTGAACTTTGTGGCATACCCATCCCGCCATACCGGTCCACCAGGCAAGCCACTCAAAACCCGCCGGCCTGTCCAACATCCCGCTCCGTTCCACAGTTCTAAAATCCCCCAGCGCAAACCCCGCGTGAAGAACAAGGTGCCCATGGCCCCGCTGGATGAAATCAAAGGCCCTGAAGCGCATGCGCTGCCGGACACCGCCACATTGCCCGCCGAACTCGCGGCGCTGTACCTCTGCATGTCGCCGGCCCAGTTGGCCGACCTGCGCAAGTCGAAACGGCCCGAGGGGCGCGCGGGCAATGGCCCGTCGGTCATTCGGCCCGTGGAAGGCGGCGCGGCCGGGGCCAAGGACCCGGTGCTCTACGCGCTCGGCACCCTGCGCGAATTTGCCAAGGCGCACCCCGCGCCTTCCGACTTCGACACCGCGCTGACCACCGGCCTGCCGGGTTGGCTCTCGGCAAAGCTGCCGTTCTTTGCCGAGCGCGAACCGCGCATCAAGCGCGGCAAGCGCGTGCTCATCGGCGGCGCCTGGGACCGGGCGGACCCGCTGCGCGAGCAGCGCTTCGTCGACCTGGCCAAGGGCCGCATCCGCTTCGCGTCGCTCACCTGCTCCGAAGCCGCGGCCAGCCTGTGGGCCGATGTGGCAAGCCACACCGCCTTCGCCGAACGAGGCCTCGCCCTGCTCAAGAGCGAAACGCAGGCCATCGAAGCCTCCCTGGTCGCCACCGCCCGGCTGGCCGCGACCGACCCGCAAGACTGACCCCGGACGCCCACCGATGCTGATCAACTGCGTAGCCTACGAAAACGGCGCCAAGCTGGCCGACATTGAGGTCGACGACATCAGCGAGTACATCACCCGGCCGGGGTGCTTCGTGTGGGTGGCGATGAGCGACCCCTCCAACGAAGAGCTCGACCACATGCAGAAGGAGTTCGGCCTGCACCCGCTGGCGGTGGAAGACGCGCACCACGGCCACCAGCGCCCGAAGGTGGAGGAGTACGGCGACTCGCTCTTCGTGGTCATGCACCTGGTCGAGCCTTCGGCCGAAGGCGAGCACTGCACCAACGTGGGCGAGGTCGACGTGTTCGTGGGCAGCAACTACGTGCTGTCGGTGCGCAACCGCAGCAAGCAGGGTTTTCTGGGCGTGCGCGAGCGCTGCGAGCGCGAGCCCGACCTGCTGCGCAACGGCGCGGGCTTTGTGCTGTATGCGCTGATGGACGCGGTGGTTGACCGCTACTTTCCGGTGATCGATGCGCTGGAGGTGGAGCTGGAGTCCATCGAGCAGCAGATCTTTGGCCAGGGCGGCGCGGCGCGCGACAAGATCAAGCAGCTGTACGACCTCAAGCGCCGCAGCATGATTTTGAAGCGCGCAGTGGCGCCGCTGCTGGAGGCGGCCGGCAAGATGCACGGCGGGCGGGTGCCGCAAATCTGCATGAGCTCGCAGGAGTACTTTCGCGACGTGGGCGACCACCTGGGGCGTATCAACGGCTCGATCGACGCCATGCGCGACACCATCGGCACGGCGATTTCGGTGAACCTTTCGATGGTGACCATCGAAGAGAGCGAGGTCACCAAGCGGCTCGCGGCATGGGCCAGCATCTTCGCGGTGTGCACCGCGTTCGCCGGCATCTGGGGCATGAACTTCGAGCACATGCCGGAGCTCAAATTCCGCTATGGCTATCCGGTGGCGCTGGTACTGATCGTGAGCACCTGCGGGTATCTGTATTACCGCTTTCGCAAAGCCGGCTGGCTCTGACGCCGCCCGCTTGCTAATGCCCAACTAATAAACATGTAGACAATCAAGTCCCTTATGAAAAGGGACTTCACTCAGCGTTTCGGCTTTCTCGTCAAAAGCGTCGGCAAGCTGTACAGCGAAGAGTTCGACCGCCTGGCGCGCGAACGCATCGGCCTTACCAGCGCGCAGTGCCGCCTGCTGGGCGTGCTGGCCATGCACGGCGACCCGGACGAGGTTGGGGCGCTCTCGCAGGCCGAACTGGCGCAGCGGCTCGACCTCACGCCCATGGCCGTGGCCGGCCTGTGCGACCGCATGGCCGCGGCCGGGTGGATCCGCCGCGAGCCCAGCACCACCGACCGCCGCGTCAACAAGATTCACCTGGAGCCCAGCGCGGAGAAGGCGCTCGACGCCGCCCTGAGCATCAGCGACGGCCTCAACGCCCGCGTGATGTCGGTGCTGACGCAGCCCGAGCGCGTGCAACTGCTGAGCCTGCTGGGCAGGGTGCATGGCAGCCTCGTGGAGATCACCTCCGGCACCGGGCAGAAGCCATGAGCGCCGCACCCGCAACCGCCGTGCCGCACAAGGGCATGATCACCGTCTCGATCATGCTGGCGACCATCATGCAGGCGCTGGACACGACGATTGCCAACGTCGCGCTGCCCCACATGCAGGGCAGCCTGCAGGCCTCGCAGGACCAGATCACCTGGGTGCTCACCTCGTACATCGTGGCCTCGGCCATCGCGCTGCCGCTCACGGGCTGGCTGTGCGGCCACTGGGGACGGCGGCGCGTGTTCTTGATTTCGGTGATCGGCTTCACCGTGGCTTCGGCGCTTTGCGGCCTGGCCACTTCGCTGGTCGGCATCGTCGGCGCGCGGCTCTTGCAGGGGGTTTTTGGCGCGGCGCTGGTGCCGCTGTCGCAGGCGGTGCTGCTGGACATCAACCCGCGCGAGAAGGTGGGCCAGGCCATGGCCATCTGGGGCGCGGGCATCATGGTCGGGCCCATCCTGGGGCCGCTGCTGGGCGGCTGGCTCACCGAAAACTTCGACTGGCGCTGGGTGTTCTTCATCAACCTGCCGGTGGGCATCTTCGCGTTCTGGGGCATTGCGCGGTATTTGCCGGAGAGCCGGCCGCAGGGCGAGAAGCTCGACATCTTCGGCTTTGTCACGCTGAGCCTGGCCATCGGCATGCTGCAGCTGTTTCTGGACCGGGGCGAGCAGCTCGACTGGTTCGACTCGTGGGAAATCAAGCTCGAAGCCGCCGCCGCGCTGGTGGCCTTCGGCTTCTTCGTGGTGCATACCTGGACGGTGCAGGGGGTGTCGTTCTTCGACCGCGATTTGCTGAAGGACCGCAACTTCGTCACCGGCCTGCTGTTCGCGTTCATCGTCGGCATGATCTTGTTCGCGACCATGGCGCTGCTGCCCAATTTTCTGCAGGGGCTGATGGGGTATCCGGTGATCTACACCGGGGAGGTGACCGCGCCGCGCGGCGTGGGCACGATGATTGCCATGATCATCGTGGGCCGGCTGGTGCAGCGCATCGACGTGCGCGCCATCATGGCGGTGGGCTTCGGCCTGACGGCCTTCTCGCTCTACCAGATGACACGGCTCACGCTGCAGATGGACAGCAGCCTGATCATCATGTCGGGCTTCATTCAGGGGCTGGGCATCGGCTTCACCTTCGTGCCGCTGTCGACCGCCACCTTCGCCACGCTGGCGCCAAGGCTGCGCAACCAAGGCACGCCCATCTTCAGCCTGCTGCGCAACATCGGCAGCAGCGTGGGAATCTCGATCGTGCAGGCGCTGCTGACCGAAGGCTCGAGCAAGGCGCATGCGCAGATCGCCGCCACCGTGGCGCCCGGCAACCCCGCGCTGGCCACGCTGCCGCAGATGATGTCGCCCGACACGATGACGGGCCTGGCGTTGCTGAACGCGGAGGTGACGCGGCAGGGCGCGCTGATCGGCTACCTGGACGACTTCGCGATCATGATGGTGATCACGGTGCTGGCGATTCCGCTGTTGTTGCTCATCAAGAGCCCGCGGCGCAATGCGGGGGCGACGGGGCCGACTGAAGTGCCGCACTGACTTTTTGCATTGCTCCCTCCCCCGCTGGGGGAGGGTTGGGGTGGGGGCTGGCAGCCTTTGATCGAGCAGCGGCTTTGCGTGGGCCGCTTGCCCCCATCCCCGCCTTCCCCCAAAGGGGGAAGGAGCAAGGCAGGGGATCACTCGTCGTGCGAATCGTGCGTCGCTTGCGCACCGCGGCGCCAGTAGCCTGACGCCCGCGTCCACTTCGGATTCGCACCGCGCTCGCCCACCAGGTGCGCGCGCAGCGCCTTGGCGATGGCCGACTCGCAACCCACCCACGCATGAAAGTCGCCGGCCGGCAGCGTCGCGGCTTTCAGTGCGTCGACCAGCACGGCGCTTGTGCCCGGCGCGGCGCCACGCCGGTGCACCCATTGCAGCGTGAGCGCGGCCTGCGTCTCGAACGCTATTTCGTCGGCTTCGCTGTCGACCTCCGCCAGCACCACCACGCGCGCACCGGCCGGCAGCTCGGCCAGGCGGCGCGAGATGGCGGGCAGCGCGGTGTCGTCGCCGACGAGCAGGTGCCAGTCGAATTCGGTCGGCACGATGAACGAGCCGCGCGGGCCGCCCACGCCCAGCATGTCGCCGGGCTTGGCCTGCTCGGCCCACTGCGTGGCGGGGCCGGCGTCGTGCAGCGCGAAGTCGATCTCCAGCGTGCCTGCGGCAGCGTCGTGGCGGCGCGGCGTGTAGTCGCGCATGGTCGGTCGGCCGCTGGCGGGCCACACCGGGCCGTCGGGGCCGGCGGTGGGCAGCGTGAGCTGGCCGGTGGCGGCATCGGGAAAGAAGATCTTCGCGTGGTCGTCGAAGCCCGGGCTGCTGAAGCCCGCGAGGTCGTCGCCGGTGAGGGTGATGCGAACCAGGTGCGGCGTGACGCGCTGCACGGTCTTCACCGTGAGCTGGCGAAAACGCAGGTCGTGGCGCACCCGGCGCGGTGTGCGGTCGGGCGCGCTGGAAGGAGCTGTAGCAGTTGAAGTGCTGGAGTCGGTCATTGCATGGTCCTGGGTGAGCAGGGCGGGTTGAGATTGGAGAGGCGCGCGGCGGCGGAGGAATGCGCGGGATGTGTGCGGCTCAGATCTTTTCGATCTGCTGCGCCGCGCTGTCGAGCACGGCCGCGAAGTCGTGCGCCTGCTGCTCGGTGAGCGCGGTGCCCGACAGGCGCATGCGCATCGCGAGCTTGAGGTTCTCGATGGCGCGCGTCACTTGCGGCGGGCGGCCGCCGCGCGGGCCGACGCCGTCCACGCCACCTTCCGCGCCGCCTTTCATGCGGGCCATCATGGCGTCGGCCATTTCGCGGTTGGCCGCCAGAAACTCCTGGCCGCCGGGCGTGATGCTGTAGCGCTTGCGCCCGCCGCCGTCGGCGGTTTCCACGCTGAGATAGCCCAGCTCTTCGAGCAGCGTGAGCGTGGGGTAGACCACGCCGGGGCTGGGCGCGTAGCTGCCGCCCAGGCGGTCTTCGATGGCCTTGATGAGTTCGTAGCCGTGGGCCGGCTTGTCGGCGATGAGCCGCAGCAGCACGAAGCGCAGGCCGCCGTGGCCGAACACGCGCCCGCCGCCGCCGCGTCCGCCCCGGTGTCCGCGGCCGCTCGACATGCCGTCTTCATGTTCGCCGCGCTCGGTGCGGCAGTGGTGATGCTCGAGGTGGAAATGTCGCATGATGGACGTCCTTGTTGATGTGTATCGGAATTATTTTAGATATATCTAAAACAAAGTCAAATCGATACATATCGGACGCTCGATTCACGGGCCCCACCCGTCCCCCACCGCTCCACGAACCCGCCCCACGGTCAGCGGCTCAGGTGCTTCCTTCCGACACAAAGCGCCGCTGCCGCATCCACTTCGTGGCCACCCATTTCTCGCCGCGCACCACCGCCCCGCCCGCATGCAGCGACGCATGGTCCAGCTGCCCCAGGCTGTTGCAGTACTCGAAGTACACCGCGCTCCCGCGTTGCGGCGACACCGACCAGCCGGTTTGGGGAAACACCGTTTCGCCGCCTTCTTCCACGTCGTTGAGGTAGCTCACCAGCGTGCTCACGCGCTGGCCGCTGCGTTCCAGCGAGGCCCGGTTGGCCGCGTTCGACGGCACCAGAAAGTCGAAGTGCGGCATGCTCTGCGCGCCGGCCGGGTAGTGCAGCACCTGCAGGCCTTCGCCGTTCTCCACCGGCAGGTTCATCAGTGCCGACACGCGCTCGTCGAGCCGCGCGATGAAGGCGTTCTCGCGCAGCCGGAAGAACATGCCCAGGCTGCTTCGCTGTTCGCCCACGCGGTTGCGCCCGGTCAGCGGATCGACGGTGGTCGAGGGCGCAAGCCGCGGCTTGGCCAGCGCGATCAGCGCCTCGCATTCCTGCGCGCTGAACACATCGTCGAGCACCGCCATCGCCGGCTGCGCCGCGCGTGCCGCCACGCGCACCAGCCGGTCCGCCGTGCGGATCGTCGTGCCCGGCGGCAGCCGCGAAGGCTCATGGCGGTACGCCGGTGCCACCGTGACCGAATCGATGGGCACGGGGCTGCCGGTGCGAAGCGCGAACACGAAGGCGTCGACGATGGCCGTGGCCGCGTCGGGTGGCATGTCTTGCGCGCGCATGGCCTCGACCACCTGCGCGGGCGTGCAACCTTCGCGCAGGTTGTGCAGCACCCAGTCGCTCAGCGCGGGCGAGAAGCGAAGCACCGTGTCCATCGGGCTCAGACGCCCTCCGGCACCCAGCCGCTGTCGGTGCGCTTGAAGTTCTGCTTCAGCTGCATGGTGCCGGCCCCGCGCACCACGCGCTCGACCATCGGAAACGCCTTCTGTACGTCGGCATCGCCGGTCCACGGCGCGGCGTCGATCCTGTAGGTGTAGGTGACGACGACGGCGGATGCGTCTTTCGGGTCCTTCGCGCCGTGTTCGTCCTTGCGCGCTTCCCAGCCCACCACCTTGTCCAGCGTCAGATGGGCGGCGCAGAAGTCGCCCTGGGTCTCGTGCGTGTGAAGGTACTTCTTGCCTTCCTCGGTCAGCACGTAGCGTGTGACGCTGACCTGGGCCGGCTGTTCGCCTTCCCTGGTTTCTTCGACCTGCGCCTTGGAGGCGCTCACCAGCCCCACATGCTCGAGCACCGGCATCTGCACCGCGTTGCGTGCGCGCGTGCCCACCTCGCGCTGCGGCACGTCGATGGGCCACTGCGTCTTGCCCAGGCACAGGTCGCCTTTCTTCGCCAGGTAGGCGTTCATTGCGACCGTCAGGTCCTGCAGGTTGGCTTCGGGCTGATGGGGCCCGCAGCCTGTAAGCAGGGCGAGAAAGGTGAGCCCCGCCAGGGTGGAGGTGGCCAGCGGCAGGGAGATTTTTTTCTTGTTCATATCGCGGAAAAAGAGGGGAGCTCAGTTGACGCAGGCGCCCGGCTTTGCGGGCGTGGCCGGTTGGGTGTCCGCGTCGCTCAGGATGTTCAGAAAGCAGATCAGGTCGGCAATGTCCTGCTCGGACATCGGCGGCGCGGTGCCCGCGGCGCGGCCGTCCATCGGCAACTGCGTGTCGATGTTCGACGCGTAGGCCGCCGGCAGGTCGTTGTACTTCTGCACCTTGCCGCCCGTGTACTGCGTGGTGATGAGGCCATAGCTCGGAAAGCCGGCGTCGTTCTTCGCCTTGGGCGTGCCGCCCACGGTGGGATACCAGAGCTCGGGCTGCGTGTCGCGCGTGTTGTAGAAACGAATGACCTGCTCCAGCGAATGCATCACGCCGTTGTGAAAGAAGGCCGTGCGCGTCGCCACGTTGCGCAGGGTGGGCGCCTTGAACATGCCGCAGAATCTGTTGGCGGCATTGGGCGTGGCCGGCGCATGGTCGGTGCGCAGCGGGCCGCACACGCCCATGTCGAAGTACTTCAGGTCGTTGTTGGCGGCAATGCCCGCGTTGCGCGGCACGCTGATCGCCTCGTAGGAGAAGTCGGTGAACAGCGCCGAGCTGCCGTTCAGCCCCGCGCCCTGGTAGTGGCACGACGCGCAGTTGGCTGTGTTCGGGTTGGTGAACACCTTCAGCCCGCGCGTTTCGGCCGGCGTGAGCGAGCCGCCGATCTTGTTGCTGGCGTACAGGTCGAACTTGCTGCTGTACGGATGAAAGCTCTTGTCCTCCAGCTGGTAGGCCTGCAACGCCCGCAGTGCGTTGGCGAATGCGGCGTCGCTGTCGTCGAACACGTTCGCGCCGAAGGCCTTGGCCATGAGCGGCGCGTAGTCGGCGGCCTGCAGCTTCTTCACCACGTCGGCGCCGCTGGCGTTGGCCATCTCCAGCGGGTCGAGCAGCGGAATACGGGCCTGCGCGGCCAGCGTGTCGGCGCGGCCGTCCACGGTGAAGCCGCCGCCCGGGCCCGGCACGCTGATGCCGTCCGGGTTGTCCAGCAGGTCGGCGTAGGGCGGCGTGATGTCCTTGTAGCGCAGCGAGGGCACCGCGCGCAGGCCGGCCTGGTCCATGTGCACGCCGCCCAGTTGCACCGACAGGTCGTTGGCCGGCGCGTGCGCGTGCGCCGGGTCGTGGCAGCTGGCGCACGACAGCGCACCGGAGCCCGAGAGGTTCTTGTCGAAGAACATCTTCTGGCCCACCTGCGCCGCGAGGCTCAGCGTGCTCGCCGAAACGGCTGCCGCCACCGCCACGGGCGTGGTCGCGTTGCTGGCCGCAGGCGCTGTGCCCGCCGGCAGCGCGGCGGCGGCACCGTTGCCGCCGCCGCTGCCGCCGCACGCGGCGAGCATCGCGGCAGCAATGCCCGCCGCGCACAGGGCCAGCGCAAGCCGGCCTGTGCGCGCCGCCGCCGGCCCTTGCGGGCCTGAACGGTGCTTCCTCATTGCTTGAGCGACCACACGTTGAGCTGGTTGGCGTCCGGCCCCACCTGCGCCGCGGTCGACACATCACCCGACTGCTTCTGCGTATAGCCCGCCGGAATCACGAAGGCATGGTTGATCGGGCGCACGCTGTCGAAGTGCGTGTCCGCGCTGCCCGCGTACTCGGGCAGGTTCATGATGTTCGCGGCGATGAAGGCCTCGGTGTACTTGGAGCGGTTCATGTACGAGCCGTCGACCGCGGGGTCGGCCAGCTGGAACATGTCCTGCAGCGTGCGCACGAACGAGAAGTGGCTGTAGGCGTCGCTGTCTGAAACTCCCTTGGGTGCATCGGCGTGGTTCGTCAGGATGCCGAAGATGCTCTCGCCGTGGCCGCGGTTGCCCTTGGTGTAGTTGTTGATGGTGGCATCGACCGACCAGGTGCCGTCCGCGTTCTGCTTGATCGGGTTGGCGACCGTGCTGTTCGACACGTTCCAGCCGCAGCACGAGTTGAAGCCGCTGGTGGCGTTGCCTTCGTCGAACATCAGCACGATGGCCACGCGCTTTTGCGGGTTCTTCCACAGCGGGGACGCCTGGATGCGCTTGACCGTGTAGTCGACGTAGTTGTCGCCGCGCGTGATGATCGGCGACACCGCGGTGGCCGACACGTTGTTCGACACGCTGCTGCAGTCGCTCGCGGTGCCCGCGGTGCCCGCGCCGTTGGTGCCTTTCACGCTGATGCCGTGCATGTCGTCGCACTGGTCGGGCACCAGAAAGTTCAGGTTGCCGACGTTGCCGCTGGCCAGGTCGGTGCCGAGCTGGTCGTAGTCGTAGCTGGCGGGAATGGTGTAGTCGGTGCTGTTCTTCAGCATGGCGTCCCACTGGCCGCCGCCCATGGTGCGGTTGCTGTACTTCCATTCGGGCGCGCTGCGCACGTTCTGGTAGGCCATGCCCGGGTGGTGCTTGGTCTTGTACAGGCCCGCGGGCAGCGGCAGCGTGAGCGTGGCGTCGCCGATGGCCGTGGTGTTGCCGCCCAGCGAACCGGGCGCGTACACGTTGTCCTTCGCGCTCACGGCGGTGTCGGCCACGCTGTCGGTGCGGAAGTCCTGGCCCGGGTTCATCGACTCGCTGTACGTGCGCCAGGTCAGGCCGGCCTTGGTGATGGCGTTGAACAGGTTGGGCCGGCCCACGATGTTGTGGTTCACGGCCGCAGGCTGCGTGCAGGTGGCTGCAAAGGGCGACTTGGCCAGGCCGGGTTGGCTGTTGTCTGGCACGGGCGTGTCCTGCACGGCGTTGGCGCCGGTGGCGTCGCAGTTCCACTGGCTGTCGTCGGCGATGCCCCAGTCGTCCGCGCCGCCCAGGGCCGTGTAGTTGGGCTCGCTCGGGTTGCCGGTGGCGTAGTAGCTCACCAGCTGGTTGCCGGCCTTCAGGTAGCCGTTGATCTTCGGCGCGTAGGCCGAGTTCAGGATCGACATCGTCGCCTTGTTCTCCAGCATCACGATGAAGATGTTGTCGTAGCGCGGAACGCCTTCCACCGCAAACGCCGCCTGCTGCGACTGCAGGAAGGTGATGGGCTTGCGGTTGTCCGCGACGTTGGCGGTGGCGGTGGTCACGCCGGCCATGCCGGTCAGGCGCGGGTCGCCGCCCGGGTTGGCCAGCGCGTCGGGAAACTTGTCGTTGCGGTCGAGCTTGGTGGTGGCGTAGGCAAAGCGGTTGTTCAGTGCATTGGCTTCGCTCAGCAGCGCGGTCTGCACGCTGCCGCTGGCGGCATTGACGTCGCCCAGCAGAGAAGCCACCGGCACGCCCAGGCGCGTGGCCAGGTTCTGCTTTTCCACGGCGTAGCTGCTGCCGTTGGCCTCCACCAGCCGCGCGACTTCGGAAGACAGCGGGCTCACCACCACGGCCGTGCCTTGCTCCTGCACCTGGTCGAGCATCACGCGCAGCACTTCGCGCGTGGGCACGTTGGTGTTGGTGGCGGTGTTCCTGGCGTTGGTGCCGATGTCCGCGATGAGGGCCGACGCAGCGGTCAGCGACAGGCTGAACTTGCCGTTGGCGTCGGTGACGGCGGCGGGCTCGCCGGTGTCGCAGCGGCCGTTGCCGTTGCTGTCCACGCAGACGGTGGCGCCAGCGTAGTAGCCGGCGTTGATCACCGGGTCGGTGCTGCTGCCGGGCTTGAGGGCGCTGGCGGTGAGCACGCCGCTGAAGGTGGTGGTGACCGGCTGGTTGGTGGTGGGCGTGAAAACGATCTGGCCAGGGCCGTCACCGCCGCCGCCGCACGCGGCCAGCAGCGAGGCTGCCAGCACGCTCAAGGTGGGATACAGCAAGCCGGATCTGATGGTTGGAGTGGCTTTCAATTTCTTCTTTCAACGTGATGAGGGGCATGAACCAGGCGCGGCACGGCTTGCGCCGCCGCAGTGGACCGCGAACGAATCTAGGTTTGCCCTGTGTCAGTCAAAAGGCAGAAGACTTAGCTGTGAATTAGCAGGCGCGGCACTGCCGGCAGGCGCAGAAAAGCGCCTGAAAAACAGCTGACCGCAGACTGACCCGGCGCCGTTCAATGCGCCTTTTTTTCAATCGCCCGGCTGCTCCAGCACGCTTTCCAGAAAGCGCTGCGCGGCCGACGTCTGCCCGCCCGGCGGCAACGCCAGCGCAATGCCGATGGCCGTTTGCGCGCCCGGCCCGGCCAGCTTCTTGAAGACGATGTTGCGCGCCACATGCCGCGCCGCCACCGAGGGCACCAGCGCCACGCCCAGGCCGCTTTCCACCAGGCTGATGAGCGTCTGCACCTGCACCGCCTCCTGCTGCACGTCGGGGATGAAGCCCGCCTGCTGGCATGCCAGCAGCGCCGCGGCATGCAGGCCCGGCACTTCCATGGCGCCGTACATCACGAAGGTTTCACGGGCCAGGTCGGCCAGCGTGAGCCGCCTGCGCCGCGCCAGCGGATGGTCGACCGACAGCGCCGCCATGAACACGTCGCGCTCCACCGGAAAGATGCGCGCCTTGCATGCGCGCCCGATCGGAAAGCGCACCAGCCCTACGTCGACGTCGCCGCTTTCCACCATCTCCACGATGCGCGCCGTGGTCGACTCGGCCAGCGCCAGGTGAACGCCCGGGTAGCGCGCACGAAAACTCGGCAGCACGCGCGGCATCAGCGCATAGGTGGCCGAGCCCACGAAGCCCACGCGCAGCGTGCCCGCCTCGCCGCGCGCGGCCGCCTGCGCCGCCAGCGCGAACTGCTCGCTGTGGAACACCGCGCGCCGCGCGTTCTCCAGCGCCGCCGCGCCGGCCGGCGTGAGCTCCGTGCCGCGCCGGTTGCGCACGAACAGCGGCACGCCCACCTGCTCTTCGAGCCGCCGTATCGAGGCCGACAGCGGCGGCTGCGCCATGTGCAGCCGCTCGGCCGCGCGGTGAAAGTTCAGCGTCTCGGCCAGCGTGATGAAGTGGCGCAGTTGGCGTATGTCCATGATCTCCAAAAGGTATCACAGAGCGGTAATTTGATATTGGACGGCAACCCTGCGCTTTCCCAGAATGGGCGCAGGAGACAACCAGACGATGCTGCCCCTGCAAGGTGTGAAAGTGCTCGACCTGTCGAGCGTGGTGTTCGGTCCGCTGGCCAGCCAGACACTGGCCGACTACGGCGCCGAGGTCATCAAGATCGAGCCGCCCGAGGGCGACTCCACCCGCCACACCGGCCCCGCCAAGGAGGCCGGCATGTCGGCCGTGTTCCTGGGCAGCAACCACAGCAAGAAGAGCGTGGTGCTCGACCTGAAGCGCCCCGCCGCGCGCGCGGCGCTCATGGCGCTTCTGGCCGACGCCGACGTGTTCATGCACAGCATGCGCCCGCAGAAGCTCGCGCCCCTGGGCATCGACCCCGACACGCTCACCGCCCGTTTTCCGCGCCTGGTGTACGCCGGCCTGCACGGCTTTGCGCAGGGCGGGCCGTATGCGGGGCGGCCGGCTTACGACGATGTGATCCAGGGCATGTCGGGCCTGTCCGCGCTCATGGCGCAGCAGGGCGGCGAGGCGCGCTACCTGCCGACGATTGCGGCCGACAAGACCTGCGCGCTGGTCGGCGCGCAGGCCATTCTTGCGGCGCTGTTCCAGCGCGAGCGCACGGGGCGCGGCTGCTTCGTGGAGGTTCCGATGTTCGAGACCATGGTGGCCTTCAACCTGGTGGAGCACCTGTACGGCCGGCACTTCGAACCGCCGCTGGCCGGCGCCGGCTACCCGCGCGTGCTCACGCCGTGGCGCCGCCCTTGGCGCACGGCCGACGGGCACATCTGCATGATGCCGTACACCACCCAGCACTGGCAGCGCTTCTTCACCGAAGTGGGCGAGCCCGGCATGGCGAGCGACCCGCGCTTTGCCGACATGGCTGCGCGCACGCGGCACATCGGCCAGCTGCTGGAACTGGCCGGGCGCTTCGTGGCGCGCGGCAGCACCGCGCAGTGGCTGGCCACCTGCGAGCGGCTGGAGATTCCGGCCGCGCCCATCAGCCGGCTCGACGACCTGCCCGACGACCCGCACCTGGTGGCCACCGGCTTCTTCACCGAACTGCAAGACGCGCACATGGGCGCCATGCGCTTCCCCGGCGTGCCGGTGAAGTTCGACCGCACACGCCCGCCGGTCGGCATGCCGCCGCGCCTGGGCGAGCACACGCGCCAGAGCCTGGCGGCGGCGGGACTGTTGCCGGCGCACATCGAACAACTGATCGCCGACGGCGCCGCGCGTGCGCCCGCGCTCGACCCCACCTTTGCCACGACACCGGAACCGACACGATGAACGCACCCGCGGGCCGCACGCCCGACTTCACCACGCTGCCCCGCCTGGGCCAGGGCTTCGTCTGGCAAGACCTCACGGTGGGTCAGCGCCTGCGCACCTTTCGCCGCACCGTGACCGAGACCGACCTGGTCAACTTCATCGGCGTGACCGGCATGGTGGAGGCGATCTTCATCGACGCCGAGTACGAAGACAGCGCCATCGCCGGCCGCCCGGTGCCCGCCGCGCTCACCTACACGCTGATCGAAGGCTTCATCCTGCAGACCATGATCCAGGGCACGGGCCTGGCCATGCTCGAGCTGGTGCAGAAGATCCATGCGCCGGTGCGCGTGGGCGACAGCATCGAGGCGCTGGTCGAGGTGACCGGCATCCGCCCGACGTCGAAGGGTGGCCGCGCCATCGTCGATTCGCGCATCGAGGTGTTCAACCAGCACGGGCGCTGCGTCATGCACTACGACGCGCGCCGGCTGCTCGCGGGCCGCGCCGACACGGCTGCCTGAACACAGCACGCCGCACGCCACACAAGATTTTCAAGAACAGCAACGGAGACAAAAGACATGCCCATCGACATCGCACCCACTCGACGCGCCTCCCATCGACGCACCTTCAGCCTGGCCGTCAGCGCCGCGCTGCTCGGCTTCGCATTCACAAGCCCGGCCGCCTTGGCGCAAGGCCCCGGCACCTACCCCGCCAAGCCCATCACCATGATCGTGCCGTTCCCGCCCGGCGGGCCGACCGACCTTGTGGCGCGCGTGCTGGCGCAAAAGCTCGGCGAGCAGATGGGCCAGAGCATCCTGGTGGACAACCGCGGCGGCGCCAACGGCAACATCGGCGCGCAGGTGGTCGCCAAGGCCGCGGCCGACGGCTACACCCTCCTGTACAACACCTCGTCGATCACGCTGAGCCCTGCGCTCTACAAGAGCGTGTCCTACGACGTGCAGAAAGACTTCACCCCCGTCGCGCTGGTGGCCGTGGTGCCCCTGGCGCTGGTGGTGCATCCGTCCATTCCGGCCAACACCGTGAAAGAGTTCGTGGCCTATGCCAAGGCGCACCCGGGCAAGCTGTCTTACGGCTCGGCGGGCAACGGCAACGTCACGCACCTGGGCGCGTTCCAGTTCGTGCAGGCCAACGGCATCGAGGCCACGCACGTGCCCTACAAGGGCAGCGCGCCGGCCGACGTCGACCTGGTGGGCAACCAGATCCAGTTCATGACCGACACCGTCAACTCGGTGATGAGCTTCGTGCGCGACAAGCGCCTGAAGATGCTGGCCGTGACCACCGCCAAGCGCATGACGCTGTTCCCTGACGTGCCCACGCTGGCCGAGTCCGGCATGCCGGGCTTCGAAGTAGGCGCCTGGCAGGGCGCGATGGTGCCCGCGGGCACGCCGCCCGCGGTGGTGGAGAAGCTGAACGCCGAGATCGTCAAGGCGCTGAAGTCGCCCGACGTGCGCGAGCGCCTGGCGCTGCAGGGCGCCGAGCCGCTGGGCTCCACGCCGCAGGAATACGGCGCCTACGTGAAGAAGGAGCTGGCGCGCTGGGCCGGCGTGGTCAAGGCCACCGGCGTCACGCTCGATTGAAGGAGATGCACATGTCCTTCAAACCCAAACTCATCGCGCCCTTGCTGGCATTCGCGGCTGCGTTCTGCGCGGGCCACGCGGCAGCGCAGACCGCCGCCGACTTCCCCTCCAAGCCCATCAAGTTCGTCGTGCCCTTCCCGCCGGGCAGCGGCACCGACACCTCCGCGCGCTACTTCAGCCGCAAGCTCACCGAGCTCACCGGCCAGCCGGTGGTGGTCGAGAACAAGCCCGGTGCCAACGGCTTCATTGCGGTGAAGGCGGTGCTCTCCGCGCCGGCCGATGGCTACACCGTGTTCGTCGGCAGCAACTCCACGCTGGCGGTGAACGTGGCGCTGTTCAAGTCGCTGCCCTACGACCCGGTGGCCGACCTGGCGCCGCTCACGATGATGATGCGTTCGCCCGCGCTGCTGGTGGTGCCCGGCAACTCCGAATACAGAACGCTGCCCGAGCTGATTGCGGGCGCGCGGGCCAAGCCCGGCGTGCTGAACTACGGCGCGGGCTCGGCCGGCTACCAGCTGATGTCGGAGCTCTTCAACGACGCGGCCAAGGTGCACACCGCGCACGTGCCGTTCAAGGGCGCGGGCGAGGCGGTGATTGCGGTGGTGTCCGGCACGGTGAACATGGCCTTTGCCGAGATCACCAGCGTGCAGGAGCTGGCCCGTTCGGGCAAGGTGCATGCACTGGCCGTGGCGGCCGACAAGCGTGTGCCTGCGTTGCCCACTGTGCCCACGGCCAGCGAGGCCGGCCTGCCGGGCTTTGCGGCCTACACCTGGGTCGGCGCCATGGTGTCCGCCAAGACGCCCAAGGCCGAGACCGACAAGCTGGCCGCCTTGCTCACCAAGATAGAAACGATGCCCGAGACCCGCGAGTTCTACGAACGCATCGGCGCCGAGGTGATGCGCGGCGGGCCCGACGAAATGCGCGCCTTCCAGGCCTCGGAAATCCAGTTGTGGAAGCGCATCGCGGTCAAGGCGAACGTCGAGCAGCAATGAGCGAGCCCAACCCTGACATGCCCATGAACCAGCAGCCCGCCGCCGGCGCGCTGTCGCACATCCGCGTGCTCGACCTGTCGCGCGTGCTGGCCGGCCCCTGGGCCAGCCAGACGCTGGGCGACCTGGGCGCGGAGGTCATCAAGGTCGAGCGGCCCGGGCGCGGCGACGACACCCGCCTGTGGGGCCCGCCTTTCCTGAAAGACCGCGAAGGCGCCGACACACGCGACGCGGCCTACTACCTGTGCGCCAACCGCAACAAGAAGTCGGTCGCCATCGACTTCACCACGGCGGCGGGCCAGGCCCTGGTGCGCGACATGGCCAGGCGTTGCGACGTGGTCATCGAGAACTTCAAGGTCGGCAGCCTCGCGCAGTACGGGCTCGACCCCGCGTCGCTGCATGCAGTCAACCCGCGCCTGGTGTACTGCTCCATCACCGGCTTCGGCCACACCGGCCCGTATGCGGAGCGCGCGGGCTACGACTTTCTGATGCAGGGCATGGGCGGGCTCATGAGCATCACCGGCCGCGCCGACGGCGAAGAGGGCGCCGGCCCGATGAAGGTGGGCGTGGCGCTCACCGACATCCTCACGGGGCTGTATGCAAGCACCGCCATCCTCGCCGCGCTGCAGTCGCGCGACCTCACGGGCGTGGGTCAGCACATCGACCTGGCCTTGCTCGACGTGCAGGTGGCCTGCCTGGCCAACCAGGGCATGAACCACCTCTACGGCGGCACGCCGAAGCGCATGGGCAACGCGCACCCCAACACCGTGCCTTACCAGGACTTTCCGACGCAGGACGGCCACATGATCCTGGCCATCGGCAACGATGGCCAGTTCGGCAATTTCTGCCGCGCCGCCGGCCATGCCGAATGGGCCGACGACGCGCGCTTCAAGACCAATGCCGACCGCATCGCAAATCGCGCGGTGCTGATCGCGCTGATGCGCGCGCTCACCGTCACGCGCATCACCGCCGAATGGGTCGCGCTCTTCGAGCAGGTGGGCGTGCCGTGCGGCCCCATCAACACCATTGCCGACGTGTTCGAAGACCCGCAGGTGAAGGCCCGCGGCACGCAGATCCGCATGACGCACCCGGTGGCCGGCAGCATTCCGCTGGTGGCCAGCCCGCTGCGCATGTCGCACACGCCGGTGCAGTACCGCCATGCGCCGCCGCTGCTCGGCCAGCACACGCAGGACGTGCTCGCGCAACTGTTGGGCATGACGCCCGAAGCCATCGCGGATTTGATGCAACAAGGAGTGGTGCAATGAGTGCCTTGACCTCGCTGTCGATGACGGCGATTCCACCAGAGGACGAGGCGCTGCGCGCGCCCGTGCGGGCCTTTCTTTCCGATGCGCTGGCCCGTGTGCCGGCGCATGTGCGCGCCAAGTCGTGGTCGGGCTACGACAGCGCCTTCAGCCGCGAACTCGGCCAGCGCGGCTGGCTCGGCATCACGCTGCCGACCGACTACGGCGGCGGTGGCCGCAGCGCCTTCGCGCGCTATGTGCTGGTGGAAGAGTTTCTGAATTTCGGCGCGCCCGTGGGCTCGCACTGGATCGCCGACCGGCAAAGCGGCCCGCTCATCCTGAAGTACGGCACCGAGGCGCAAAAACGTTTCTACCTGCCGCCCATCTGCCGCGGCGAGTCGTTCTTCTGCATCGGCATGAGCGAGCCCAACGCGGGCTCCGACCTGGCCAGCGTGCGCACGCGTGCCGTGCGCACGGCCGACGGCTTCACGCTCAACGGCCAGAAAATCTGGACCACCAACGCGCACCACTGCCACTACATGATTGCGCTGGTGCGCACTTCGGGCGACGCGCAAGACCGGCAGAAGGGCCTGTCGCAGGTCATCGTCGACCTGTCGCTGCCGGGCGTGACGGTGCGGCCCATCACCGACCTGGCAGGCGACTCGCATTTCTGCGAGGTGTTCTTCGACAACGTGGCGCTCGGGAGCGACGCGCTCATCGGCGAAGAGGGCAAGGGTTGGGAGCAGGTGACGGCCGAGCTGGCCTTCGAGCGCAGCGGCCCGGAGCGGCTGTTCTCCAGCATCGTGCTGTTCGACGAATGGCTTGCCTTCGTGCGCACCGAGGCGGGCCGCACGCCGGCCGCGGTGCGGCTGGCCGGAAAAATTCTGAGCCAGTTGGCGCCGCTGCGCGCCATGTCGCTGGCCGTCACCGACAAGGTGGCGCAGGGCGGCAGCCCCGTCGTGGAGGCGGCGCTGGTGAAAGACCTGGGCACGGGCGTGGAGCAGCTCATTCCCGCGGCCATTGCCGACGATTTGTTTGCGCGCGACGGCCAGGGCATTCCGCTCGAACTGCTGCGCACGCTGGACTACGTGACGCAGGTGGCGCCGTCTTTCTCGCTGCGCGGCGGCACGCGCGACATCCTGCGCGGAATGATCGCGCGCGGCCTCGGCCTGCGCTGAAGGGAACACTGAAGATGGACGAGATCTACATCGATGCCCTGCGGGGCGTGCTGACCGACCACTGCACGCCGCAAGCCGTGCGCGCCATCGAAGGCGGGCAAGCGCCTGAGGCGCTGTGGGAGGCCATCGAAGCATCGGGCTTTGCCGATGCGCTGCTGCCCGAGGCCGACGGCGGCGCGGGCCTGTCGCTGGCCGAGGCCTTCCCCTTGCTCGAACTCTGCGGCGCCTTCGTGGTGCCCGTTCCGCTGGCCGAGACCATGGCGGCGCGCGCGCTGCTGGCGCAGGCCGGCGTGCCCCGGCCCGGCGGCAGCATCGCGCTGGCGCAAGGCCACATGCAGGGCGACGGCACGCTGGTGTGCGAGCGCGCGAGCTTCGGCCGCGTGGCCGACTGGGTGCTGGTCGAATTGGGGGTAGGGGTGGACAAGACCTGCCTGCTGTTGCCGGTGGACGCGGCATCGTCTGAAGCTGCTGTTGCGGCGCTCGACGCCACGCTGTCGTGGCCCGCGCCAGCGCAGGCCATGGCGCAGTCAGTGCCCGGCGTGCCCGATGTGCGCGTGCCGCTGGCCTGCGTGCTGGCCGCGCAACTCGCGGGCGCGCTGATGAGCGTGTTCACGCGCACGCTGCAGTACGCCAACGACCGCAACCAGTTCGGCCGCCCCATCGGCAAGTTCCAGGCGATACAGCACCAGCTGAGCGTGATCTCCGAACACGCCTTCGCCGCCCGCATGGCCGCGCAGATGGGTTGCAGCACCGACCGCCTTCGCGTGGCCATCGCCAAGGCCCGCACCAGTGAGGCCGCGCTGGAGGTGGCGGCGCTGAGCCACTCCATCCACGGCGCCATCGGCTTCACCGAGGCGTTCGACCTGCAGCTGTACACGCGCCGCCTGCACGCCTGGCGCCAGGCCGGCGGCTCCGAGTCTTATTGGCACGACGTGATCGGCGGCGAGCTGGTCGACCACCGCCACGGCCTTGCGCTCGACCTGATCCGCGCCACCACCGACCTTGTTTGAAAAGAGAACACACACCCATGACCACATTCCTGAAGACCGAGCGCGACGGCGCCATCCTCATGCTGACCATGAGCCAGCCCGAGACCCGCAACGCGCTCACCGGCAACAGCGCGGTCGACGAGATCGTGCAGGCCTGCGCGCAGGTCACGCTGGACCGCAGCATCCGCGTGGTGGTGCTCACCGGTGCCGGCCCGGTGTTCAGTTCGGGTGGCAACGTGAAGGACATGCAGCGCTATGAAAAGGAAGGCCTCTCGCCCGATGTGATCCGCGAGGAGTACCGCAACGGCATCCAGCGCCTGCCCAGGGCGCTCTACAACCTCGACGTGCCGGTCATCGCCGCGGTGAACGGCCCGGCGGTGGGCGCGGGCATGGACCTGACCTGCATGTGCGACATCCGCATCGCGTCGGACAAGGCCACCTTTGCCGAGAGCTTCGTCAAGGTCGGCATCGTGCCGGGCGACGGCGGTGCTTGGCTGCTGCCGCGCGTGGTGGGGATGTCGAAGGCGTCGGAGATGGCGTTCACCGGCGACGCGCTCAGCGCGCAGGAGGCGCTGGCCTGCGGCCTGGTGTCGCGCGTGGTGCCGCATGAGCAGCTGATGGAAGAAAGCCTGAAGCTCGCGGCGCGCATCGCGGCCAACCCCGGCGGCGTGCTGCGCATGACCAAGCGGCTGCTGCGCGAAGGCGAGCGCAGCACGCTCGAATCGTTGCTGGAAATGTCGGCCGGCTACCAGGCGATTGCGCACATGACCGGCGACCACCGCGAGGCCGTGCGCGCCTTCGTGGAAAAGCGCAAGCCGGTGTTCGGCAACGACTGAGCAGGCTCGGCCGCGGCCTGCTCACGGGGTGATGGAGGCCTTCACCAGGGCCGCCCATTCTTCGAACGAGGCGGCCGGCCAGTTGTTGCCGACCGTCAAGCTGGCTGCCGGGTAGGGGCGCGGCGTGCCGCCGAACCAGTTGACCCACTCGCACGCGCCGGCGCGGGGCACGCGAGCGAGCGGCACGTCGAACTCCTTGATGACGAAGGCCGTGCCGGCGGGGAAGTCGGATTGCGTGGGGATCGTTGCCATGCTGGAAGTCACTTGCGTGGGCGACGCGTTATTGGGCGTGCGGGTCGAAGTACGCCGTCCATGTTTCGGGTGATGCGCGCAAGCCCTGGGCCCGCTTGAACGCGATCTTCGCTTGCCGGTTCATCCCGCAGCCGACGCGCGCGACGCCCAGGTTGTAGTGCGTGTGGCTGTCGGTGGCGCCCATTGCCACGGCACGTTCGAGCAGGTCGATGGCGTCACCGTACTTCGCCTGGTCGCAGAGCACCGCGCCCAGGCAGGTGAGCGTGACGAGGTCGTTGGGGGATTCGTTCAGCGCGCTGGCCAGAAGCGTCTGCGCCGCGGCCATGTTCTGCGCCCACCGGCTTGAGTCGGCGAAGGCGTCTTCGACCAGTGCGCGGCTGCGGGCGATGGCGTTCATGGCGTGTCTTTCGTGCGCGAGAAGGCACCGAGCAGGGCAACGCCCCTGGCGGCTCGCCACAGACCGAATGCCACCATCAGAACGCCGAGCGCGCGCTGCAGCAGCGGATCGAAGTGAACGACCATCCAGACGCCCAGCGCGCCGATTGCGAGCCCGCCCACGATGTTCAACAGGCCACCGCTGAACCATTGGAGCTTCAGTAGCTGAAAGGTCGCGTCCAGCACCCGCTCGGCCCCCTTCAGCTCGAAGTAGCTGGCCAGCACGTAGAGCCCGAGCATCAGCAGCGGCGCAACAGCAATGCCGATGAGCAGGAAAGAAAAAACGCTGACCAGGGTGTCCATGCGGTCCTTGCAGTTCAGCGCGTCAGAGCTGCGCCTCTATGGCCGCCTTGTCCAGCACGGACCACACATGCACGATCTTTTCGTCGCGAAATTCATAGAACACGTTTTCGCTGAACGAGATGCGCCGGCCGTTCACTGGCAGGCCCAGGAATTCACCCGCCGGCGAGCAGTTGAACCGTATGCGGCTCGCGACACGCGGTGGCTCGCACACCAGCAGTTCGACGTCGAAGAAAAGATCGGGGATCTCGCGGAAGTCTTTCTCCAGCATCTCGCGGTAGCCCGACACCCCGAGCGGCCGGCCGTTGTGGCTCGCGTCGCTATGCACGAACTTGGCGAGCCCTTGCAGGTCGCGCGCGTTCAGGCAGGCGATGTATGCGCGATAGATGCTGGAAAGACCGGTGTGTGTCATGTCGAGTCCCGTTCGAGTGGCCGCCGGGGCATTTTGCAAGGGAAGCGGCGAGGCCGTTCCTGCGATGTCTCTGCACTGTTCCTACACTGCGCCACATGACCCACCCCGCTCGACCGCAGCACGCGCGAGACCTGCTGACCTCCTATTTTGCAAGCGGCGAGGCCTTGCGCAGCCGCAGCGTGAGCGACACCGTGCTGTGTGCCACGCTCGACATTCCCGCGGCCCCGGCCCGCCTGGTGGCCGACTGGGAGCGCGATGTGGTGTCGCGCCTGGCCCTGGAGCCCGGCGACGTCGAGCCCTTGCCCCTGGCACGCGCCCGCATGCGCTGGCCGGCCTACACGCACTGCGTGCAGGCCATGGCCGACTGGACGCGCGCGCAAGGGCTGCCCGGTGTGCTGGCCGACAGCGACATCGCCCTCATGGGCTGCCGCGGCGCCAGGTACCACCACGACGGCGCGCAGTACGGCGGCGCGGCCTTCTGCAATCTCTTCGTCAGCGAGGACAAGGGGCTGGACCTGCATTTTCCGGTGGCGGGCGTTCGCATGCCGCTGACGCGTGGCTCCGCGGTGCTGTTCGACACCTGCCAGCCGCATGCCGTGGTGCGGCGCGGCAGCAGCGGCTTCGATCCTGCCGATTTCGCGCCCGAGGTCGATTGCACCCAGGTGTTCTTGACCTGGGAGCTGCCCATCGATGCGCCCGATGTGGCGCGGGTCCTTCGAATTGCGTTCGACATCAGCCCTGCGGCCGCGCTGCAACCGGACGAGGAACAACTGCGCCTGAACGGCAAGCGTGTGGCGCTGTGCCCGCATTCGGGCCGCTGGCTCAGCGCCGAATGAGGATGCGGCATACTTCCAGCCCCGCAACAACTTGCCAGAAACGCGCTGAATGGAAAACGAAGTCGACTCCCAGGTACTTGCCGTCATCAATGAGAAGCGGCTGTCCGGGCCACGGCTCACGCCGGTCGAAATCGTGGCCAAGATGGGCGTGTTCGATGCGCGCGACAAGCCGTTCGACCATGCCTGGATGGCGACGGGCGACAACGTCATCGCCACCATCTGGGCCGAGTGGGTGAGCGTGGGCACCGGCGGCCGCTGGTTCTGCCTCGAGTCGCTCGACATACAGCGCCGTGCCGACGGCGGCGCGCGCAGCGCCCACCAGGTGCAACGCGCCAAGGAGCGGCTGCAGCTGCTCAAGCGCACGTGGGACGCCGGCCAGGGCTTTCGCGCCGTGGTGCAGACCAACCGCATCGCCATCTCCGAAGTCGAAAGCAACAAGGACGCCAAGGTGTCCACCCGCGTGCGCGACGACGACGAATGGCACGTGGCCAGCTGGGACCTCGACACCAAACTGGCCGTGCTGGTGCGCGGCCCGCGCGGCTGGACACCGACCGAAGACGAAATCAAGGCCGCCAAGGCGCGCAGCAACGTGCCCGAGCCGGCCGACCTGGCACCGGTAGTGGCCAGCCAGGCTTCGCAGGAAGAAATCCAGGCCGCTGCGGTGGCCTATGTCACGCGCCATTTCAAGGGCTACGGCTACAAGGCCGAGAACGTGAGCGACCAAAACCTGGGCTACGACCTGGAAGTGTCCAACTCCAAGGACGTGACGCTGCTGCGCGTGGTGGCCAGGGGCATCGGCTCGGGCGTGTCGACCTTCCAGCTCACCGACCAGGAGCGCACCACCTCCGCGCGCGAGCCGCTGTGGCGTTTGCTGGTGGTGCTGGACGCCATCGGGCCGACGGCGCAGCACAAGACCTTCAAGGCCACGGAGATCACCTCCGCACCGGGCTACGACCCGACGGTGTGAGGCTGGGGGCGGTGCGCTGAGCCGGTTGAGCCGGGCGCGGATGCCTCAAGCAGCCTGGGCCTGCCCGCAGCCCGAGGCGCACACCACCTGGTTGCGTCCGCCGCGCTTGGCGCCATACAAGGCTTCATCCGCCAGGCTGTAGGCCTCGTCGAAGCTGCTGCCGCGCGGCAGCCAGCTCACGCCGAAGCTGGCCGTCACGCCGCTGCCGTCGGGCAGGTCGAAGGCATGGGCCTCCAGCGCACGGCGCAGCGCCTGCGCCACCTGCCCGCAGGCCTCGCCGCCTTGCCCCGGCAGCACCACGGTGAACTCCTCCCCGCCCACGCGGCCGATCTGCGCCGTGGCGGGCACCTGCGCCTTCATGCAGCTCACCACGCCCTGAATCACCCGGTCCCCCGTGGGGTGGCCGAAGCTGTCGTTCACGCGCTTGAAATGGTCGATGTCCAGCACGATCAGCGCGAGGTCTTCGCGCACGAAGTGCCGGTTCACCCGCTCGATGACGGCGGCCCGGTTCAGCACACCGGTCAGCGGGTCGTGCGTGGCGCGGTATTCCAGCTCGCGCGCCAGGTGCTGCAGGCGCAGGTTGAGCTGGTTCATTTCGCGCTCGGCCCGGTCGCTGCGTTGCACCAGCCGGCGCGTTTCGCGCAGCAGCCGCTCGTAGGTGCCCAGCAGCTCGCCGAGCGCCTGGCGGCAGGGCGCGGGCTGCGCCGGCGTGGCGCTGGCTTCGCTGGCTTCGTACGTGGCGCGTGCGGCTTGCAACGCACGGTGCTCGGCGTCGAACAGGTCCGGCGGCGTGGCGGTGTCCATTCAGGTCGCGCCCACGGGGTGGCTGGCGAAGTCGATCGCTGGAAAGTCCTCGCTCAGCTCCTGGCCGAATTCAAGAATGGTGTCGTCGTCTTCATCGTGAAACCAGTTCAGCCGCACACGGTTGCCCGCCTCCACCGCGTCGTTGAGCGCCGCAATCAGGTTGAACAGCATCTTGGTGCTGGAGCTGTTGAAGTAGGCCAGGGCGATGTTCACCTCGATGTGGCTGCCGCTTTGCCGGCCCAGGTAGTCCTTGAGCCGCTCGATCACCGGGCCATAGAAGGCGGCGGCGTTCTCGGGGTAGGACTCCCCGCGCAGGCTGAGCGTGCGGGCATCGAACTGAAAGTCCACCTGCGGGGAGCTGGGCGTTGCGGCGATGTAGAGGTTTTCCATCTGTGATCTCGATTCGTGGCCGGGCCTGCGCGTGTCAGATCGCGGCCCTCAGGTAGAACACCGGTGCGCCGCCGGCGCTGTCGGCAGGGTCGAAGTCGAACTCCAGCGGCTCGCGGGCGTCGCGCGCCACAGTGAGAAGCCCCATGCCCGCGCCCTTGCTGCCCGCCGGCGCTTCTTCGCGCAGCGTCTGGCGGTAGGCCTGCTTGATTTCTTCCAGCGTCATGCTGCGCAGCCCTTCGAGCTTCAGGCGCAGCGCATCGGCGATGTCGGGCTCCACCGGGTTGGCGCACAACAGCAGAAAGCCGCCGTCGATTTCGCGGCGGATGCAGACCGCGCCGTGGCGCAGTTCACCGCTGTCGCGGCTGGCGGCGGTGAGCGTGTCGGCCGAGTAATGAATGATGTTCTGCGCCATCTCCACGAACGAAGAGAACAGCCTGCGCCGCGTCGGCCCGGCCACGCCGGCCACCTCGAGCTGCAGCTTCACCGCGTCGGACATGGCGGCCACGATGTGCTGCGAGAAGTAGCCCACGTAATAGAAGATCACCTGATGCTGGCGCGCCAAATGGAAGAACGATCCGTACTTGTCGTCGATCTGGGGGAGCGGCATGGATCAGGTCCCGTGTCGGGCTTCAGGTGCGAAAGCAGAAGAACGTCAGGTCGTCGCGGCGGTGGTGCTCGCCCTGCCAGGCCTGCAGTGCGTCGAGCACCGCGCGGTTGACTTGCGCGGGCGTGCATTCGCGCTGCGCGAGCAGCAGTTCGCGCACGCGCCGCTTGCCCCATGCAATGGCACGCGGCCCGCCGACCTGATCGATCAGCCCGTCGGTGCTCACGAACACCAGGCTGCCCGCGGGCACGTGCAGCTCCTGGTTGTGCCAGCTGAAATCGAACTCGCTGTCCATGTAGCCCACGCCCTTGCGCTGCCCCTCGACCAGTTCCACGGCATCGGCATCGGGGCGCAGCACGAACAGCGACAGCCGCGCGCCGGCAAACACCAGCCGGCCCTGCGCGGGCTCGAACCAGAAGCAGGCGGCGTCCATGCCGTCGTCGGAGCCGGGCGTGGCGCCGCGCCCATCGGTCTGCCCATCCATCTGCCCCAGCATCTGCTTGATGCTGCGATTGACGTTGCCCAGCAGCCGCGCCGGGTCGCGCGCGCCGTGCTGCTCGATGGCCTGGTTCAGGCTGCTGGAGGCAATCAGCGTCATGAACGCGCCGGGCACGCCGTGCCCGGTGCAGTCGGCCACGGCGGCAAACCAGCCGCTTGCCTCGGTGCTGAACTGGTAGAAGTCGCCCCCCACCACGTCGCGCGGCTGCCAGACCAGATGGGCCTCGGGGCAGGCGCGCGCCAGTGCGTCGAGCGAGCTGCGCAGCATCGAGCGCTGGATCACGCTGGCGTACTCGATGCTGTGCATGATTTCGCGGTTGCGCGAGACCTGCAGGTCCGCCACCACGCGCATGAGCTGCAGGCCATTGCCCACGCCCGCGAACGCGCCTTCGCGCGTGACGATGAAGCCGTCCGACAAGGCCTTCTCGCCATGCGCCACGGTCTTGAAGGTGAGCGTTTCCAGGTCGAGCGCCGCATCGACCACCAGCGGGTCCTTGTCCATGAAGGCGATGCAGCTCTTGCGCCCATACAGCTCCACGCGAAAGGGCTGGCTCATCTGCGACAGAAAGATGTTGCGGTTGATCAGCCCGATCGGCCGCCGGGCCTCCAGCACCGGCAGGCTGACAAGCTCTCGGTGGCGGTTGAAGACCTCCATCACCTTCTCGTTCGTGTCCTCGGTCGCCATGCACGGCACCGCGGTGCACAGATCGGCCGCGCACGGCTGGCGAAAGCGGGGCCGGAAGTCGCTCAGGTACTCGGAGGTCTCGGGCATGGAAAGGGCGGGCGCCTGCGGCATAAATGTGTACTTATGTTATGTATTTAACATTTCGTAGCCATGACAGAGCGGGCGCGGACCGCTTCGTTGGGTTCGACTTGTCGCAGTCTCGTTGCGACAAATCGAACAAATCGAGAATAAGAAACTTGTCGCGTCGCGCAGACGCCCGCTCCTTTGCTGCCGATGTAAAAAGCGTCGCCCACGCCGCGACGCCACATGGCCAAGGTAGGCAGAGACAGCGACGGCGGGCGCAAGGCGGCGGTGAGCAGCCCGGGCGCATTGCGTGCCCGCGCTGCACGGCGCTTCTTCAGCGCCCCGGCAACTCACCGCTGCGGCATATCCTTCACCGAATACCCCAGACTCACCGTCGCATCCTCCGGAATCGCCGGCATGGTCGCGTTCCATGCCGCCCAATCCGCGCGCATCGCGGCCAGCCGTTCGGGCTCCTTCTTCGCCAGGTTCGCGCGCTCCCGCTCATCCGCGGGAATGTTGAACAGGTATTCGTTCCCGTCCACCTTCAGGTACTTCCAGTCCCCGTCGCGCAGGGCTTCCTGGCCGCGGTGGTTCATGCGCCAGTGCAGCGGGCGGCGAAAGCTCTTCGTCGCATCCTTCAGCACGGGCATGAGAGAAACGCCGTCCAGCGGATACGCAGGGTCGGCCTGCACACCGGCCGCGTCGAGCATGGTGGCCGACCAGTCCATGGTCATGCACAGCTGCGTGCTCTCGCCGCCCTTGCCGATCACGGCGGGCCAGTGCGCGATCCATGGCACGCGGATGCCGCCTTCGGTCAGATCCATCTTGCCGCCCACCAGCGGCCAGTTGTCAGAGAAGCGCTCGCCGCCGTTGTCGCTGGTGAACACCACCAGCGTGTTGTCCGCCATGCCGTGCTTGCGCAGCGCGGCCATGATCCAGCCGATGCCTTCGTCCATGTGATGGATCATGCGGCGGTACACATGAATGTTGCCCCCCGCCAGGTCGAACAGGTTGTCCTTGATGGTGGGCGCCTTCTCGGCGTCGTCGCGGGTCTCCCATGGCCAGTGGGGTGCGGTGTAGTGCAGGCTCAGGAAGAAGGGCGCTTCCTGTTCAGCCATGCGCTCGACGTAGTCCACCGCGCGCTTCGACAGCATGTCGGTGAGGTAGCCGTCTTCTTTCTTGTCTTCCTCTCCGAACCACAGGTCGTGGCGGCCGGTGGAGTCGCAATGGGTGAAGTAGTCGACGCCGCCCGACATGGGCCCGAAGAATTCGTCGTACCCGGAGCGCAGCGGCCCGAAGGTGGGCGGGTAGCCCAGGTGCCATTTGCCGATGAGCGCGGTCTGGTAGCCGCTGGCCTTCAGCAATGAAGGCAAGGTGGGGTGGTCGGTCGGCAGGCCCAGCGTGGTGCTGCCGCGGCTCTTGCTGTTGATGGGCTCTTCGGCCGCGCCGCGCAGGCGGTACTGGTAGCGCGCGGTGATCATGCCGAAGCGCGTGGGCGAGCACACGGGCGAGTTGGCATAGCCCTGCGTGAGCTTCAGCCCGTGGGCCGCCAGGCCGTCGAGCACCGGCGACACGGGCCCGAAAGCGGCGTCGCGCCCGCCGTAGCAGCCCAGGTCGGCATAGCCGAGGTCGTCGGCAACGATGAAGATGATGTTGGGTCGGGTCATGTCTCTGGGCTCTGGCGTGTTCAGGGTTGGTAACCGGACTTCTGCACCACCGGCGCCCACTGCGCGCGGTAGGCCTTCAGCATGGCCGTGGTCTGCGCGGTGGTGCTCACCACCGGGGTCATGCCGGAGTCCTTGAACTTGCGTTGGGTGTCGGGGTCCTGCATGACTTCGCGGATGGCGGTGGCCAGCATCTCGACCTTGGCCTTGGGCATGCTGTTGGGCGCGAAGAAGGTGTTCCAGCCGGTGGCGGACAGGTCGAGGCCGGCTTCCTTGAAGGTGGGAATGTCGGGCGCAAACGGCGAGCGCTTGGCGCCCGACAGCGCCAGCACGCGCAGCTTGCCCGCGGCATGCTGCGGCAGCACCACGTCCTCGGTGTCCACGGCAATGGGCACCTGCCCGCCGATGAGGTCGTTGAGCAGCGGCGCGGAGCCGCGGTAGCCGATGATCTGCGTCTGCACCTTGGCCTTCTCGCCCACCATCAGGCCGAAGAAGTGCGGCAGGCTGCCGGTGGCGGGCACGCCCACGTTGGCCTGCGCGGGGTTGGCGCGCATCCAGGCCAGCAGGTGGCTCAGCTCGCGCACGGGCAGGGTGGGCGACACCGACAGCGCAAAGTCGTAGTCGTTCACATGCGACACGGGCACGAAGTCGCGCTCGGCGTCGTAGTTGTTGTCCTTGAAGACCAGCGGCGCCACCACCATCACGGCGGGGTTGGCCAGCATCAGCACGTTCTGGTTGGCGGGCGTGATCTTCACCTGCTGCGCCGCCAGTCGGCCGCCCGCGCCGGGCTTGTTGTCGACCACCACGGCCACGCCCAGCTTGGCGCCCAGCTTGTCGCCCACGATGCGCGCCACGCGGTCGGTGGCACCACCGGGCGCATAGCCCACCACCAGGTGCAGGGGGCTGTCGAGCTTGGCCTGTGTGGTGGCCTGTGCAGCGGCCTGGGTGGCGAAAGCCGCCACGGCACCGGCAACACCGGCAATGGCCAGCAAGCCCACGAGGCGGCGAGAAATGGAGGGGGTCGGCAGCATGATGGGCAGTTCCTTGTCGTCGGTCGGGTGTTGGCCGGTGAGTGTGACCGCGAGGCTCGCGGTTGCCGACGATTCTGTAGACCGGGCATTCGATTGATCAAATCAACCATTGCCCTGATTCAGCCGGTATTAACCCGAAGGCATTAGCACGCGCTCAATCCACCTTCATGCCTGTTGCTTTCACGATGCGGCCGTAGCGCGCCTGGCTCGCGGCCAGGTGGTCGCTGGCCGCGCTGCCGGTTTCGGCCAGCGCCACCATGTCGAGCGAGGTCAGGCGCGACTTGATCTCCGGCAGGGCCATGGCCTTTTGCAGCGACTGGCGCAGCGTGTGCATCACGGGCTCTGGCGTGGCGGCCGGCACCATGGCGATGTAGAGCACTTCGAACTCCAGGCCCTTCAGGCCCAGCTCGCCCACGGTGGGCACCTCGGGCAGCAGCGGCGAGCGCTGCTTGCCGGTGACGGCCAGGGCGCGCAGCTTGCCCGCCTGCACCTGGGGCAGCAGCCCCGGCGTGGCCAGAATGCCGGCCTGCACCTCGTTGCCCATGAGCGCCAGCACGGCCGGCGCGTTGCCTTTGTAGGGCACGTGGGTGATCTTGGCGCCGGTCTCGGTGGCAAAGATCTCCGCGGCAATGTGGCCGGGGCTGCCGTTGCCGGCCGAGCTGAAGGTCACCGGCTCGGTCTTGGCCTGCGTGATGAACTCGGGCAGCGTCTTCGCCTTCACGCCGGAGGCCACGCCAAAGCTGAGGCCGGACGAGCTGAAGATCATCAGCGGCTTCAGGTCTTTGGCGGCGAAGGGCATCGACGCGTACAGGTGCGGGTTGATGGTGAAGGTGCTGTCGATGCCCAGCAGCACGGTGTAGCCGTCGGCCGGGCTCTTGGCGACCAGGTCGGCGCCGATGTTGCCGCCCGCGCCGGGGCGGTTGTCGACGATGAAGGGCTGCTTCAGGTCCTTTTGCAGCGCGTCGGCCAGCGCACGGCCCAGGATGTCGATGGGGCCGCCGGCGGGGAAGTTGGTGAGGAACTTCACGGCCTTGGTCGGGTAGGCGGGGGCAGGCGCATCGGCCGCGATGGCCACGTTCGCCAAGGACATCGCGGCGCAGGTGGCGCAGGTTGCAAGTGCGCCCAGGGCAAGGCGGCGTCGCGTGCCACCGAAGGCGTTCAGAAAAGCGGGGGTCATGTGTCTCTCTTTGTGCGTTGTTGCAGCAACTCTAGAAGGGTGGCGCGGCGGGCACAACTGAAAGCTCTTCCGCCAGGTATTCCATCTCGTTATATTTGAAAGATGCCTCGCCACAAGAAAGCCCCATGTCAGCCATGAACTTTGCGCGCTTGAAGCTGCGCCATCTGCAGTGCCTGGTGATGGTCGCGCAAGAGCGCAACCTGGTGCGCGCAGCCAAGGCGCTGTCGCTCACCCAGCCCGCGGTGTCCAAGACGGTGGCGGAGCTCGAAGAAATCGTCGGCCGGCAGTTGCTGCTGCGCCGGCGCCGCGGCGTGGAGCTCACGCCCGCGGCAGAGGTGCTGGTGCGCCATGCCGTCTCTGCATTGCGCGGGCTGCGCGAAGGCCTGGGCCTTGCCATGGACCAGCCCGAGGCCGACCAGCTGCGCGTGGCCGTGGGCGCGCTGCCCAACATGGCAGGCGAGCTGCTGCCCGAAGCCGTCGCGCTGCTGCATGCCGCCCACCCTTCTTTGCGCGTGCGCGTGGTGAGCGGCACCAATGCGCAACTGATGACGCAGCTGCGCCAGGGCGAAATCGACCTGGTGCTGGGCCGGCTCGCGCAGGCCTCGGCCATGGCCGACCTGGCCTTCGAGCACTTGTACAGCGAGCCCTTGCGGCTGGTGGTGCGCCCCGGTCATCCGCTGGCGTCGCGGCGCAAGCCCACGCTGGACGCGTTGGCTGCCTACCCGCTGGTGCTGCCGGTGTCGGGCACGCTGATCCGGCACACGGCGGACGCGTTCCTTATTGCGCAGGGCATGGCGTTGCCCAACCGCTTGGTGGAGGCGACCGACACCAGCTTCGTGGTCGGCCTGCTGCAGCGTTCGGAGGCTGTTTGGTTCGCGCCGCAAGGCGCGGTTGAAGGGCTGCTCGCGCGCGGCGAGCTCAAGCGCGTGGCCATCGAGACCGCGAGCACCGAAGGCCCGGTGGGCCTCACGGTGCGGCGCACGGCGGAGGCGGGTGAGCTGGGCGAGGGTGCGCGGCTGCTGATCGAGGAGATTCGCAGCATCGTGGGCCGGCGCAAAGGTTGAGGGGCCCTCCGTTGCCCATGTCAGGCCTCAGTCGGCGATGCGCGGGTTCGGGTACTCGCAGCCGACTTCCACGCGTCCCTTGAGCTTGCCGGCCACCGTCCATGCGCCCTTGCTCGCTTCGCGTGCCATGCCCCGGCCGTCGACGCCGCGCAGGTCCAGCTGTTTCGCCACCGCGTCCAGGTCGGTGCTGTCGGTCACGGCGTGCACCGAATAGTTGCCCAGCTCGTGGCTGCCGAAGCGCACGTCCTGCACCGTGAAGCCCGCCACGGTGATCGGCTTGGGCAGCTGCCACACCTCGGACATGAAACCGCTGAGCGCGGGGCTCTTCGTCCAGCCCGGGAGCGTGCCTGCTTCCAGCCTGTCGGCATAGGCCGGAATGCCCGCTGCCGAGCCCTTGCATTCGATGAGTGCCTGCAACGCCGGCAGCGCATCGGCGCGGGCCGGCGGCGCCGCATGGCTCTTCTGCGAGAACAGCACCAGCAGCGAGATGGCGACTACCGGCACCGACCAGTACTGCATCGGAACCCAGAAGAACTTGTGCCGCTTGTAGATCAGCACCGTCTCGTGGGTCTTGGGGTCGATCAGCTCGCGCGGCGGCTTGCTGTTGAGCTTGCTGCCGATGAACCAGTTGGCGGCCGCGCCCGCCAGAATGCCGAACCCGATGGCCGTCGTCAGCCACTCCCCGTGCCCGATGACGCCGAGCAATTTCTCCAGCACCAGCGTGACCGCCATGGAGGTGATGAACACGATGGGCACCACCAGAAACCCGAGACCCGACCAGACAAAAATCATTTGCTTCTCCCTCATGCCGCGGCTGCGGCGTTTTTTTCAAAAGGGCAGGAGTATCGGTGATCGAAGTGCGCCCTGCGTGCGATTAGAGTTCCCGGTTGCCTCATCGCTTTTGGCTCAGCGCGCTGGCCAAGTTAACCGTCAACAAAAGACATGCAAGACATCGACAAGCTCATCGACGCGCTGACCCGCAGCGTTCCCCAGTTCGACCCCCAGCCGCTGCGCGTGCAAGCGCCCCAGGGCACCGGCCAGCTCGACGTGCTGCAGTGGCTTGCGGACCACCTCGAACAGCAAGGCCTGGTGGTCTACGAAGAGTGGAAGGAATACTTCGGCGGCGTGCCCGCGCTGCGCTCGCTGGCCGATGTGGACCTGTCGGCCTACAACGAAAACTTTGTGATCGACCTCATGCAGCACATCGACTGGTCCCAGGCCAGCGTCGACCCTTCCATGCTGCAGTACGAGCTGCCGTTTCTGGAGCACATCAACTCGGCGCTCAAGCCCCACGGCCTGCGGCTGGTCGACCTGCTGCCCTTCGAGAACGCCTACATCTTCTGCGTGAAGGACGACGACGCGGCACTGACCGCGCTCGACCGGTGCCTGCAGGCCTTCGACATGCGCATCAACCCGCGCGAAGCGCTGGACGACCAGGGCGCGCGCGCCCACATCGACGCGCTGCTGGCCGGCTGATGAGCACACCTGCCCCGCAGCGCCAGTCGCTCGTCGACGCATTGCGCGGCTTTGCGCTGCTGGGCATTTTGGTGGTCAACATCGCCACCTTTTCGTCGACCTACTACGGCGCGGGCGTGCCCGACCCGATGGCGCTGTCGCTGGTGGAGCGCGGCGCGTCGTTCGTGCGCACCTTCGTGTTCGAGACCAAGTTCTACCTGCTGTTCTCGTTCCTGTTCGGCTACAGCTTCATGCTGCAGATGCAGGCCGCGCAGCCCGACGGCAAGCCGTTTGCGCCGCGCATGGCGCGCCGGCTGCTGGCGCTGTGGGTGCTCGGCCTGCTGCACGGCGTGCTGCTGTACCACGGGGACATCCTGACCACCTACGCCGTGATCGGCCTGGCGCTGTTGATGCTGCGCCGGTGCCGTGATGTGTGGCTGCTGCGCCTGGCCGTGGCGCTGGTGCTGGCCACTGCGCTGCTGTGGGCCGGCATCGGTTACCTGCTGGTGGCGAACGGCATTGCATCGGACACGCGCGCCGCCTATGCCGAGGCGGCCCGCGCGCTGGCGGCCTACCGCGCCACGCCGGCCACGGTGATCGCACAGCACGTGCGTGAGCTCATGCAGATCTGGTGGATCACGGGGCTGGTGCAGGCACCGACCGCGCTGGCGATGTTCTTCGCGGGCTTCGTCGCCGGGCGGCGCGGGTTGCTGGACGACGCCAGTGCCGGCGCGCACCGCGCGTTTTTCAGGCGTGTGTGCGTCTGGGGGCTGGTCATCGGGCTGCCGGGCGCGGCGGTCTATGCATGGCCGTCGGTGCGGTTGGACAGCACCATCCGCGAGATCTACGGCCTCTCCGCAACCCTGCTGACCGGGCCGTTCCTGGCCGCCGCCTATGCGGCAGGGCTGGTGCTGCTGATGCAGACGCCGCGCGGCCGTGCCCTCGAAGCCTGGCTGGCACCGGCGGGGCGCATGGCGCTGTCGAACTACCTGGGGCAGTCGCTGGTGTGCGCCTGGCTCTTTCTGGCCTACGGGCTGCGGTGGATCGGCACGGTCGGCCCGCTCGTGGCCACGGCCATTGCGTTCGCGATCTTCGCGTGCCAGCTGGTGCTGAGCCGCTGGTGGATGCGCCGCTTTGTCTACGGGCCGGTCGAATGGCTGCTGCGCGCGGTGACCAACCTGGCGCTGCCGCCGATGCGAAGGGGCGGCCCATAGCGGGCCCGAGCCGGAGCCTGCGCAGTCAGCACCGCGCGCAACTTCACGGCCCGGTCAGCGCATCAGCGCATCAGCGCATCAGCAAGCTCGCGATCTGCCAAGCCGCAAAGCCCAGCAGCACCGCGCCCGACAGCCGGTTGATGAAGCGCATGGCACCGGCCCCCAGCTTGTGCCGCACCGACCCCACCGCCGTCGACAGCCCGAGCCACCACAACGCGGAGCCCAGGAACACGCCGAGCACCATCGTGGCCGCGGCACCGGTACTCCCCACATGCGTGGTTGCGATGGACGCGAACACCGCAATGAACGACAGGATGGTCATCGGGTTTGCAAGCGTCAGCACGAAGACCGACAGCATCGCCTTCAGCGGCGTGGCGGCGTCCTGCGCCGGTCGGGCCTCGGTAGCGACGGGGGCGCGCAACAACTGCATGCCCATCCACGCAAGAAAGGCCGCGCCACCGAGCGCCAGCGGCACGCGCGCGGCCACCATCGTCGCGATGACCGCGGACACGCCCAGTGCGCCGATGGCGCCGTAGAACGCGTCGGCCAGCGCGGCGCCCAGGCCGCTGAAAAAACCGATGGCGCGGCCATGCGCCAGCGTGCGCTGGATGCACAGCAGACCGATGGGGCCGACCGGTGCGGCAATGGAAAGGCCAATCACCAGGGCCTTGAGAAAGAGTGCGAAGTCCATGGCTGAATTGTCTGGCGCCGCTTCACTGGAGAGAATGGGCAAGCACAGGCGGAACACGGGGTTTGCCTGAAATTCGAAGCCTGCAAGGCACTCTCACCTGAAAACCATGGAAATCGACAGCAAGAACTGGCAGATTCTGGACGTGCTGCAGGCCGACGCACGCACCTCGTTGACGGCGTTGTCGAAGGCGGTCGGCCTGTCGGTGCCTTCCACCTCCGAGCGCGTGAAGCGGCTCGAAGAGGCCGGCGTGCTCGCCGGCTACCGCGCGGTGGTGCCGCCGCGCGAGGTGGGCTACACCGTGACCGCGCTGGTCGGCATCACCACCGCGCAGCCCGACAAGGCACGCCTGCTGAAGCTGCTCAAGGGCAAGAGCGAGGTGCTCGAATGCCTGCACGTCACGGGGCAGGACTCTTACGTGCTGAAGGTGATTGCGCGCGACATCGAGCACCTGGAGGCCTTCGTGAGCAGCATCAACCATCTGGGCGAAACGCGCACCTCGATCGTCATGTCGGTGCCGATTGCGGCGCGCGCGGTGGGGGCGCCGGAAAGGCTGCTTTCGCAGCGGCCCAGAGCGAGCCAGGATTGACCCGGCCTGGATGCAAGGAAAGCATCCGCTCGTAGAGCTCCAGGTGCGTCGACGATGCGGCCAGGCTGGCGTTGAAGTCCTGGATGTAGCGCCGCGTTTCCTGGATGTGTCGTGGCGAACTGTCGGGGCTCAGCACGCCATGACCGGCCACGACAGCCCGAGGGCGCAAGGCCTCGATCTTGTCGAGCGCGGCTAGCCATTCATACCGGGCGTCGCTATCGCACTCCGCGAGATACAGATGCGTATTGTTGTAGACGCAATCGCCCGACACCACGAGATCGATGGCTGGAACGTGAAGCCCGGTTGTGCCGGAAGTGTCTGTGTGACCGAGGCGGACGACGCGCAGCTCTTCTTGCTCGAGGTGGAACACCTCGCTTTCCAGGGCTTGTGGCGCGACCAGTTCCGATGGCAATTGGCCGGGAAAGCGCGGCTCCCAGAAGGACCGCATGAACTCGGGGGTGATCTGTTCTCGGATGCCCGCGACGACCGGAGCGGTGGCGACGGCTTTGGCTTGGGGAAATCTGTCGAGCAGGAGCTTCAAGCCCAGGAAATGGTCGCCGTGCGCGTGGGTGACGTAGACGGTCGTGAGGTTTTTTCCGCTGGCGGCGACCCAGTCCACCAGTTCCCTCGATTGCTGCTCGGACAGGAACGTGTCGACCAGGACGGCATCGCGTTCGCCGTAGATGAGCGTGACCGTGTTCGTCACCCAGGCAAGAGCCTCCTTGCCCGGTGGCAGGCCTTGGGTCGAGCTCGCGCGCCGTTTTGTCAGGGTCTTCCAATTCAACTTGGACATGATGTTTGCGGGAAGTGTTGGTAGACCTATTGGACACTTCCAAATCGACCATGTCGGCTGTAGATTCGGGAACAATCTTTTCATTTTTGGAAGGAAGGACCATGGATACGCTGGAGGCGATGACGCTCCTGATCGCTGCCGTGGACGCAGGCAGCCTCTCAGGCGCCAGCCGCAGGCTTCGCGTTCCGCTGACGACGGTCAGTCGCCGAATCGCGGAGCTGGAAAAGCGATTGAACGTTCGGCTGCTCCACCGAGGCAGCCGCAAGGTGGTCTTGACCGAAGCGGGACAACGCTATGTCACGTCGTGTCGGCGGGTCGTGGAAGAGATCGCGGAGATCGAACGCACCGCTTCCGGTGAGTACAGCGCGCCACAGGGGGAACTGACGATCAGTGCACCCGCCGTATTGGGCCGCATGCATGTGTTGCCGGTGCTCCAGGAATTCCTCGGCAGCTACCCGGAGATCCGCGCTCGACTCGAACTCACCGACCGATACGTCAGCCTGCTGGACGAGCACGTCGATGCCGTCGTGCGCGTTGGTGAACTGACCGACAGCAGCATGATCTCGACGCGCGTGGGGCTGATCCGGCTGGTGGTATGTGCCAGCCCCGCCTATCTGAAAAAGCGCGGGGAACCGAGCAAGCCAGTCGATTTGGCGAAACACGATTGCGTCGTCCACGAGACCCATTCGGGTTCGAACAATTGGGATTTCGTGGTTGGCAAGGCCACGCGGACGATCCTGGTGCCGTCCCGTCTCTCCGTGACACTGGGCGAGGCAGCGGTCGCCGCTGCTGTCAAGGGCGGCGGGGTCGTCCGCGTCCTGTCATACCTCGTAGAGGATCTGTTGAAAACCCGTTCGCTCGTGGCGCTGCTGGAGGCGTACGAGCCTGCACCGCTTCCCGTCAGCGTCGTCTATCCCGGCCAGCGCCAGGTTCCGGTGAAGCTGCGCGCCTTCCTCGATTTCGCCCTCCCTCGTTTGAGGAAGCGATTGAGCATGCCAGCCCCTGCCGACACCAGCCATGCGTCGCAGAGAGTTCTGCGGGATGTCCTCGGGCCCTGGATCCCTTGATCCCTCGGGCCAGCGCTGCCGCTCTCAAGCCGAAGCCGGCACCGGCCGCGACCACAGCCACGCCAGCACCGTCGCCATGCAGGCGATGGCCAGCACCGCCAGCCAAGCACGGTGCGCGGTGAAAGACACGATCACCGCGCACACCGCCATGGTCACCGTCGCGCTCCACTTGGCGCGCCGGCTCACGGTGCGGCCGTTGGCCCAGTTGTGCAGCAGCGGGCCGAACAGGCGGTGGCGCAGCAACCAGCCGTGCAGGCGCGGCGAGCTTCGCGCGGCGGCCCAGGCGGCCAAGAGGATGAACACCGTGGTCGGCATGCCGGGCACCACCACGCCGATCAGGCCGAGCAGCAGGCACAGCAGTGCAAAGCCGTAGAGCAAAGCGCGCGTGAAAGCGGAATGCGCAGCCGAATGCGCAGCGCAAGGCCGCTCAGGTGGCCCTTCGGGTCGGCTTTCCGTTTCAGGCGCGGGCGGCGGCTTCAAGGCGCGGTCAGGCCCCGGCCTGCTGCGGGTCGGCCATCGGCCTGGGTTGCTCGCGCTCCTGCGCGCCGTCGCTCTCGATGCGCATCTTCGGCAGAAACTGCGGGTACTCGCGCTGCATGAAGTCGATCAGCCCTTCGCGCACGCTGCAGCGCAGGTCGAAGGCCAGCGCCGACGTGGCGGCGGTGCACAGCACGCGGACCTGCATGGTGCGTTCGGTGGCGTCGGTCACGCGCAGGTTGAAAAAGCGCCCGTCCCACTCGGGTGCGGCCTTCACGATGCGCTCCACCTCTTCGCGCAGCGGCGCCAGCGGCATGCCGTAGTCGGCATAGATGAACACCGCGCCCAGCAACTGCGACGAATGCCGGGTCCAGTTCTGGAACGGCTTCTCGATGAAGTACGTGAGCGGCAATATCAGCCGGCGCTCGTCCCAGATCTTGATGACCACGAAGGTGCCGGTGATCTCTTCCACGCGGCCCCACTCGCCCTCGACCACCAGCACGTCGTCGATGCGAATGGGCTGCGCCAGCGCAATCTGCAGGCCGGCAATGAGGTTGCTGAACACCGGCTTGGCCGCCAGGCCGGCCACGATGCCGATGACACCCGCCGAGGCCAGCAAGCTCGCGCCCACCTGGCGCGCGCCCGGAAAGGTCATGAGCATCATGGCGGCGCCGGCCACCAGCACCACCGTGGCGGCGGTGCGCGCCAGCACGCGGGTCTGCGTGAGCACGCGGCGCGCCTGCAGGTTGTCGGACACGTCGGAGGGGTTCTGCGCCAGCACGCCGTCGGCAAAACCGCTGATGGCCTTCACCGCCAGCCAGGTGGTCGATGCGATGAGCAGCAGCCCGGTGATGTGGCGCACATTGCCGATGAAGCGCAGGTCGTCGGGCGCGCCCTGCCACACGAGGTTGAGCGCCAGCAGCGGCAGCACCAGCCGCGCGGCGGCATTGCAGTTGACCACCATGGTGTGGATCGTCGGGGCCGGGCGGGTGACCCGCCTCAACACAAGGCCGCCGACGCGGTGCAAAAGAAGAGCAAGGGGAACTGCGATCAGGGCGGCAACCCATGTGCCGAACCAGGGGTGGGCGAGTATCTCTTTGGTCATCAGGCGGTGGTCGTCTTTGCTTGTTCGTTTGTCTCGTTCAGAGGTTGAAGAATGCGCGCTGCGTCGTCGCGCAGCTGCGTGGCAAGTGCCGTGGCCTGGTCGAGCCGGCGCAGCAGCCAGGGGCTGATGTCGTTGTCGAACGGGTCGGGCAGGGGAATCGGGCCGCCGACGGTGGTGGAGCCCGCGCTCTCGGGGTGAGAGGGCCCGGTGGTGGGCAGAGTTCCGATGGCGGCTTCGATTCGTTGCGACGTGCGGCTGATGGGCCCCACCACGTCGGCCGGCGTGAGGCGGTCGCGCCGCAGCACGAGCATCGACTTCACCGCGCTCAGTTGCGCCAGCAGCTGGTAGCTGTGGGCCTGCAGGTGTTCCAGCGGCTCCAGCGGCGGCTGCACCGCGCGCGGTTCGGACAGCGAACGCTGCGTGGCCTGCACCAGCGCGGAGAGGCTGTCGTAGGCCTCGCGGCGCGCCAGGCGCCATTCGAGCTCGGGGCTGCTGTCCACCGCCTGCAACTGGCCCAGGCCCAGCGCCAGCCGCGCATGGCGCGCCTGCGCGGTGAGCACGCGCGCCACCAGCGCCGGAATCTGCGTGCGCTCCCACGAGGGCAGCACGTAGCAGAAGCCCCAGGCCAGCGTGGCGCCGATGAGCGTGTCGGCAATGCGTTCGAACAGCGCGAAGATGGGCGCCACGCCCACGTTCAGCATGTGCGCCTGCACCAGGCCCAGCACGGTGGCGGCCACCGCGGTGATGAGGTAGCGGCGCACCGCGAAGCTGTGCGCAATGGCCTGCGCCACGGTCACGATGGCCAGCAGCGCCAGCGCCGACGGATGGCCCGAGAGCAACCCCACCGCGAGCACGCAGCCCAGCAGCGTGCCGGCCACGCGCGCATTGCGCCGCTCCAGCGTCTGCGACAGGCTGCCGCGCAGCACCACCACGATGGTCAGCAGGATCCAGTAGTCGTGCGAGCCCCAGGGCATCGACACCGCGATGCCGTAGCCCGCGGCAATGGCCAGCGCGGCGCGAATGGCATGGCGCAGCGGCGGCTGGTCCCAGCGCCAGAGCGTGAAGAAGGGGCGGAACGACCAGTCGGTCGGGCTCACGAACATCTGCCAGTTGGCGCGCACCACGGCCAGGTTGGGCTCCACGTCGCCGCGCGCCATGGCCGACAGGCGCAGCACCTCGTCGTTGATGTGGCCGATGCGGCTGGCCAGGCCGCGCGCGAGCATGGCGGCTGTAGGGCCGATGTTGCCGGTGTGGCCGCCGCCCGCGCGCGTGTTGGCGCTGTCGTCGGCCGACACGTGGATGGCCGCAAGGCGCGGGCGGCGGTCGGCCACCGCCGGCGGGTGGCGGCGCATCAGCAGGGCGTCGGCCAGCGCGATGGTTTCGTCGGACAGCTCCTCGAGCACGGTGCGCATCTCGATGAGCGCCTCGGCATGCGCGGGGTGGGCGCGCAGGGTGTCGAGGTCGAGTTCGCTGGCCAGCAACTGGTCGCGCATTTCGAGCACGATCACCAGCATGGCGGCCAGCCGCTGGCGCCGTGGCGTGCGCGGCGACTCCAGCACGATGTCGCGCGTGGCCTGCAGCTGGTCGGCCAGCGCGGCCTGCTCGCGCAGCAACTGGCCCAGCAGCGGTGCGGGGGTGTCGCGCACGTCGCGGGTTTCGTCCTGCGGCAGGAACTGGCCGGCCTCGGTGCGCATCAGCGCGGCCAATGAATACAGCACATCGGCCACCGACTGGGTGCGAAAGCGTCCGTTCAGCACCAGGTTGGCCAGCGTGGCCCACACCACGTACAGCCCCGCGCCCAGGCCGAAGTGCCAGGTGCGCTCCAGCGCGTCGGCCAGGTCGCGCGGCGTTTGCGTGGCCATGGAAAAAATCATCGAGAACATCACCGCAATGGCGATGGGGATGCCCCGTTTGCCCCAGGCCATGGCCAGAAAGGCCATGAAGGTGGCGGGCACCAGCAGCAGCCCGAGTCGGATGGGCGCGGTGTGCAGCATCTGCACCGCAAAGAACAGCGGCAGCCCGATGAGCGGCGCAGGCAGCATCTGCAGAAACTTGCCGCGGCGCGGGCCGGGCAGGTCGGGCGGCGCGGTGACGATCACGCCGGTGGCGGCGGCCGAAGCCGCGAGCGTGCCCAGCCAGAGGTGGACGCCGCCCGAGATGAACAACAGCCCCAGCGCCACGGTGAGCCCGCTTGCAACGTAGTGGCTCAGTGCGATGCGCAGAGCGGCACGCACCCGTGCCGCGGCGTGGGGCCCCCGCATCACTTGGCGGAAGCGTCGCCCTCGAAGGGGCCACCGGCGGTGGGCGCGTCGCGGCGAATGCGGGTGAGCTTGCGCGGCGCGGGGGGTGCGACAGGTGCGGCCGGGGCCGCGCCGTCGGCCGGTGCATCGGCAAAGTCGACCACGGTGCTGCGGGCGTACAGGTCGACCGACGCGTCTTCGGCGTTGGCCTTGGTGGAGGCGGACACGGCGCGCACGCGGTCGCTGGCGCGCAGCTTGTCGTCCACGTTCGCAAACTTGGAGTACTTGGCCAGCAGCGGCACCAGTTGGCCGTAGATGCGCGGTGCAGCGGCCAGGCATTCGCGCTGCTCCAGAAAGTCGGGCTCGCCCGTGAAGTTGCCGATCAGGCCGCCGGCCTCGGTGACCAGCAGCGAACCCGCGGCCACGTCCCAGGGGTTCAGGCCGGTCTCGAAGAAGCCGTCGGTGAAGCCCGCGGCCACATAGGCCAGGTCGAGCGCGGCGGCGCCGGGGCGGCGCAAGCCGGCCATGCGGGGCATCATGTCCGCCATGATGGCCAAGTACTGCTTGAAGTTGTCGCCCGTGCGGAACGGGAAGCCGGTGGCAATGAGGCACTCGCTGAGCTTCACGCGCTTGGACACGCGGATGCGGCGCTCGTTCATGTAGGCGCCCCGGCCCTTGGTGGCGGTGAACAGGTCGTTGCGCGAGGGGTCGTACACCACGGCTTGCTCGACCTTGCCGCGCACGGCCAGCGCAATGGACACGCAGTACACGGGGAAGCCGTGGATGAAATTGGTGGTGCCGTCCAGCGGATCGATGATCCAGACGTAATCGGAGTCTTTGGCACCGTGTTCGGTGCCCGATTCTTCGGCCAGGATGCCGTGCCCCGGGTATGCGCCAAGCAGCGTTTCGATGATCACCTTCTCGCTGGCGTGATCGACTTCGGTGACGAAGTCGTTGACCTGCTTCTGGGAGATGCGCACGGCCTCGACGTCGAGGGCAGCGCGGTTGATGATCGCGCCGGCGGCGCGTGCGGCCTTGACGGCCACATTGAGCATGGGATGCAGGTTGGGGGACGACATTGGATTGTGAGAAGAACGAAGATGGGGCTGGCGCCCCCTTTATGGGCAGCCCGGCGATGCGGGCGGCGAGAATCGGGGGATTTTACCGGGTCCGCCCGTTCGTGTCTCCCCCATCCCCATGCGCACCCGCTTCATCCTGATCCAGACCAGCCACGCCGGCAACGTGGGCGCCGCCGCCCGCGCCATGAAAACCATGGGTTTCGACGACCTCGTGCTGGTGGCGCCGCGCTGGGCCAACGTGCTGCGGCGCGAGGAGACCATTCAGCGCGCGAGCGGCGCGCTGGACGTGCTCACCAACGCCCGCATCGTCGAGACGCTGGACGAAGCCCTCGACGGCATCACCCACCTGTGCGCCACGGCCATGATTCCGCGCGACTTCGGCCCGCCCACGCGCACGCCGCGCGAGCACCTGGAGCCGCTGGGCAAGCAGGGCGACCAGCACGTCGCCTTTCTGTTCGGCTCCGAGCGTTTTGGCATGCGAAACGAAGACGTCTACCGCTGCAACGTGGCGCTGACCATTCCGACCGACCCGAAATTCGGCTCGCTGAACCTGGGCGCGGCCGTTCAGGTGGTGGCCTACGAATGGCGCCTGGCCCTGGGCGGCTACGGAGTGCGCGAGGCCATTGCCCCGGTGCAGGCGGCCGATGCGCAGGCGGTGGCCGGCATGCTCGACCACTGGGAGCGTTCGCTGGTGGAGGTCGGCTTTCTGGACCCCGAGGCGCCCAAGAAGCTCATGCCGCGGCTGCAGCAGCTCTTCAACCGGGCCCAGCCCACGCCGGAAGAAATCCACATCCTGCGCGGCATCGCCAAGGCCATGAGCGACGCCACGCGCGCGCCGCGCGGCGGCTCCGGCACCGAAGGCGCCTGAGGCACTGAACGCTTCTTAAACCCCCATTGCGTGTACGCGATGGCAGCGGGTTATAGACTGCGCGCCCCCTATCGATATAACGAAAACAAAGGCAGCGATGTTCTCTCGACTGCGCGCCGACATCCGGTGCATCCTCGAACGCGACCCGGCCGCCCGCAGCGCCTGGGAGGTGCTCACGCTCTACCCCGGCCTGCATGCCGTGGTGCTGCACCGCTGGGCGCACGCGTGCTGGAACCATGGCTTCAAGTGGTCGGCCCGTTTCATTGCGCACTGCGCGCGCGGGCTCACGGGCATCGAGATTCACCCGGCCGCCAAGATCGGCCAACAGGTGTTCTTCGACCATGCCATGGGCGTGGTGGTGGGCGAGACCGCCGAGATCGGCGACGGCTGCACCATCTACCAGGGCGTGACGCTGGGCGGCACGTCGCTCTACAAGGGCGCCAAGCGCCACCCGACGCTGGGCCGCAACGTGGTGGTGAGCGCCGGGGCCAAGGTGCTGGGCGGGTTTTTGGTGGGCGACGGCGCCAAGATCGGCAGCAACGCGGTGGTCATCAAGCCGGTGCCGGCGGGCGCGACGGCGGTGGGCATTCCCGCGCGCATCATCCTGTCCAAGACCGGCGAAAGCGCCGACGTGGCGGCGCCGCAGAAGTTCACCGCCTACGGCATCACGCAGGAAGACGATCCGCTGAGCCAGGCGATGCGCGGGCTGATCGACAACGCGTCGAGCCAGGAGCACCAGATTGCGCTGCTGTGGCAAGCCATCGAGAAGCTGTCGGCCCAGCCGGGCACCAAGGACTGCGTGCCTTGCGACGCGGCGCGCGACGAGAGCTTCGAGGCGGAAAAGCTCACGCAGCTCGTGGGCAAATAGAGCCCATGTAGACGCAGGCCCGCGCGGTCAGTCCGCCTGCGAGGCCCCGCGCCCCACAAAGTAGCCGTGGTCGCGTGCCCACAGCACCACCGCGCCGCGGCTGTGCACGTCGAGCTTGGCGTACACCGCCGCCACATGCTTGCGCACCGTGCTCAGCGCCATGCCCAGGTGCCTGGCGATGTCCTTGTCGGCCCGGCCTTCGCACAGCGCGTCGAACACGTCGCGCTCGCGCCGGGTCAGGTCGTCCAGGTGGGCGGTGCGGCCCGGTTCGTTGTGCCGCTTCACATTGGCCAGCTTCTCTATCAGCGACTTGCTGAACCACGAGGCGTCTTTCATCACCGTCTCGATGGCGCTCACCAGCTCCAGCTCGGAGCGCTTGCGGTCGCTGATGTCCAGCCAGGCCATCAGCACGCAGACCTGGGCGTTGATGGTCACCGTCTCGGCCGACACCAGGCAGTCGATGGGTTCGCCCTCCTTGCGCCCGACGCGAAACTCCGCCGCCCGCACGCTGCCGCTTTGCGCCAGTTGGGCCGCGATGGCCTGGCGCGCATCGCCCAGCCAGATGCCGGCCGTGTCCGCGCTGCGCGCGACCACGTCTTCGGGCGCATAGCCGGTGACCGCGGTGAACGCCTCGTTGATGTCGAGCAGCGTCAGGTCTTCCGCCGCCAGCACCGCACTGGGCACGGGCAGCATGCGAAACGCCTTCTGAAACCGTTCCTCGCTCTGGCGCAGCGTGCTCTCGGCCTTGCGGCGCGGCTCCAGGTCCATGAAGGTGAACAGCATGCAGGCCTCTTCGCCGATGTCGATCGGCTGGCCCGCCACCACCACCGGCTTGTGGCCGCCGTCGGGCAGGCGCAGTTCGGCCTCCATCTGCGGAATGGTGCCGCCTTCGCCCAGGCGCTCCACGGCCAGGTCGCGCTTGTCGGCGTTCTCGAACACGTCGAGCTGGTACACCGAGCGGCCGATGACCTGTTCGCGCACATAGCCCGTCATTTCCAGAAAGCCCTGGTTGACCTTGATGTAGCGCTGGTCGCTCAGCCGGCAGATGACTGCGGGCGCCGGGTTGGCATTGAAGGTTTTCTCGAAGCGGTTCTCCGCGCTGGCCCACTCGCTGGCGTCGTGCAGGATGAGCGCCAGGCAGTCGGGCTCGCCGTCGCTGTTGGTCAGCACCAGGCTGCGCACACGGTGCACCCAGTTCACTGTTTCGTCGTGCGCCGGAAACACCTCGACGATGACGTCGCTGAAGCACTCGCCGGCAATCACGCGCTCGATGGGGTACTGGCCTTCCAGCAGCGGATGGTTGTTGCGGTAGCGCAGCCGAAAGCGCTCGCGGTACTGGGTGACATCGCCGCCCAGTTCGGCCACGCTGACCACGCCGTGCATCTTCAGTGCGGCCTCGTTGGCCCACACGATGCGCTGGTCGGGCTCGACCAGCATCACGCCTTCAGTCAGCCCGGTGATGATCTGCTGCAGTTGCCGTCTGTCGGTCTGCGTGTGTAGAACGCGGTCGTTCATGGGTGTGCATCCGAAACCGCGGAAAGCCCGCATGCGCGCCATTAGAACCCGGAGAACCCGGCTGCGCGATGCGGTACTTTCAGCGGCAGGTGTTGGTCAGTCGAGGCTGCTGCGACGGCCCATGAAGCCCGCGCCGGCCGACACCAGCGCACCCAGCAGCAGCACGATCACGCCAGCCCAAGCCGCATGGCTCACGCCCTTGGCGGCAGCGTCGCCGGCCTCGCGGGCCTTCTGCTCGGCCTGCTGCTTCAGCGCGTTGTACTTGGCCACCGCCTGGTTGAAGCTCTGCTCGTAGTTGTTGGCCACCTGCTCGGCTTCCGCATGGCTCTTGCCGGTGCGCGCGGCAATGATGTTGACCAGGGCTTCCTTGTCGGCTGCATCGATGCCGGGCTGTGCCTTCTGGCGCATGCGGTCGAAGAAGGCGGCCAGGTCGTCGGCCGAGGTCTGCGGCGTGGCGGCCGCGTCACCCGCGGTCGCCTTGCCGTCGGTGGCGGCGGCGCGGGCGTCGGACTTCAGCTTGTCGGGGTCGAGCGCGGGCTTGCCGGTCTGGCGCAGCAGCGTTTCGAGCTGGGCGCGTGCGTCCGACAGGTCGAAGTCGATGCCGTTCTTCTGCAACTGGTCCTTCACGCCGGAGGCCAGCGCGGGGGCCGCAGCCGCCACGCCCTTGCCGGCCAGCGACAGGCCCGTGCTTGCCACGCCCGATGCCGCGCCGATCACGCCGCCGGCCAGCGAGGAGATTGCGTAGACCGTGACCAGCGTGGTCACCGCCCAGCACAGCACGCCGTGCAGGATGCCCTTGCCCGGCGCGGTGCGCCCGGCAAAGAAGGCGCCCACGGCCAATGCGATCAGCGTGGACGCGCCGACCCACAGCCCGGTGCCCGTGCCGAAGCCGGCCAGCGGGTTGCGATCGCCCAGCGCGTCGATGGCGCCCGAGCCCACGGCCGTGCCGAGCACGCCCAGGAACAGGTAGGTGGCGAGTGCCAGAAACAGGCCCGTGAAGACGGCGCCCCAGGAGACGCGAGTGGGCCAGTGGCGCGAGTGAAGCGGCACATCGGCCGCGACGAGGGTGGTGGTGTTCATGTTGTTGATTCCCTGAATGTTCCGCAAGCGAGTGAGGCGCGGGTTGGGCTGCGCAAGGCTGCGCTCAGCGCCGCGACCACAGCGAGCCGGCCACGAAGCTCACGCACGCCACCACCGCCAGCGTGGCGATGGGGCTGGTGCGCGCGGCGCTGCGCAACTGGGCCAGCACCTCGCCGTAGCCCTGCTGCGTGCGGCCCGCCACTTGCCGTGCCTTGCCTTCGATCTGCGTGCCGACATTGCCGGTGGCGCTGCCCACGGCGTCCTGGATCTTTCCTGCAATGTTCTGCATTGCGCCTTCGGTTCGTTCGAACATTTTTCGGGTTCCTTGTTTCGGTGAGTTCAGTGGGGGAGGGTGCGGCGCGCGGTCACTTGTCGCCGCGTGCCTTGTCGGCCAGGTCCTTGGCGGCTTGCTGGGCCTTGCCCGCGCCTTCCTGCACCTTGCCCTCGACCTTTTCCGTGGCGCCTTCGGCCTCGAGCTTTTCGTTGCCCGTGACCTTGCCCAGCGCTTCCTTCACGGAGCCCTTGACCTGCTTGAGCGTGCCGTCGACGGTGTTCTTGTTCATGGCGAATTCCTTTCGAGAAGTGCACAGGCGAAAGTGCCTGGTGAAAGGAATGTTAGGTTTGCACCGCGCCGCAAAAAAGCTGCGTATGCACCAGATGGCCTGGTGCATTTGCTCCAGAAAATGGGGCGAATCAGGGGGCGTTTTGCCCCCGCGTAGGAGGCCGCGCCGCGCCTGCGTCAGGCGCCGCGCTTGGGCTGCGCATGCAGCGCGCCGTGCACATGGCCGGCGTGCTGGCCGAAGCCTTCGGGCGTGAGCGCGGCGGTGTCCAGCTCCTGCAGAATGCCGCAGCTCTGCGCCGACTCCGGCCCGCCGCACTGCAGCCGCAGCGCCTTCAATTGCTTTTCCAGCGTCTTCAGTTCCGCGATGCGCGCGGCCACGTGCCCGATGTGGTCGTCCAGCAGTTGGTTGACCTGGCCGCAGTCTTCCTGCGGTGCATCGCGAAATTTCAGCAGGCTGCGAATTTCGTCGAGCGTCATGTCCAGCGAGCGGCAGCGCCGGATGAAGCCCAGGCGCTGCGCGTGGTCATCGTCGTAGATGCGGTAGTTGCCGTCGGTGCGCGCGGGCTCGGGCAGCAGTTGCTCGCGCTCGTAGTACCGGATGGTTTCGACCGGCGTGTTCGTGACCTTGGCCAGTTCTCCGATTTTCATGATGCGGCAGATGAAGAAGGGGGAAGAGCGTTTGACTCTACACCTGCTTCAGGGTTTCCAATGGGCTTCATGACGAACGAGAACGCCTTGAAGCAGCCCGCCACGCACGCGGCCCATGCGCCCCAAGCGCCCCATGTGCATTCGCATGGTGAGGATCACGCGCACGACCATGCCCCCAGCCCCGCAGCGCATGCCCATTCACACGCCGCTGACGCCTGCTGCGGCAGCAGCAGCCCCCAAGGCCCGATCCCCCTCGCACCCGATGCCACCGACGTGCCCAAGGGCGCCTTGCTCTTTCGCATTCCCACCATGGACTGCGCCGTCGAGGAGTCGGAAATCCGCCGCGCCCTGGAGCCCGTTGCAGGCGTGAAGGCGCTGCGCTTTCGGCTCGGCGAGCGCACCATGGCCATCACCACCGACGACGGCGCACTGCCCGAAGCGCTGGCCGCCATCCGCAAGGCCGGCTTCAAGCCCGAGCCGTTGAACGCCGCGGGCGGCCCCGCCTCCGGCACCCAGGCCGCCGCCGCGCCCGCGCAAATCGCGGGCATGAGCGTGGGGCTCGTGCGCCTCATCGCCGCGCTGGTGCTGGCCGTCGCGGCCGAGTCCGTCTCCTTCATGGGCTTCGAGGGCAAGGCCTTCATGGCGGTGGAGATGGGGCTGGCGCTGGCCGCCATCGGCCTGGCGGGCCTGGACACCTACAAGAAGGGCTTTGCCGCGCTGGTGCGCGGTCGCCTGAACATCAACGCCCTGATGGCCGTGGCGGTCACCGGCGCCTTCGTCATCGGCCAGTGGCCGGAGGCCGCGATGGTGATGGCGCTGTACGCGATTGCAGAGCTCATCGAGGCCCGCGCCGTGGACCGCGCACGCAACGCGATCCAGAGCCTGCTGGCGCTGGCACCCGAACAGGCCGAGGTGAAGCAGCCCGACGGCAGCTGGCTGGCCGTGATGGCCAACGCCGTGCCGCTGGACGCCGTGGCCCGCATCCGCCCCGGCGAGCGCGTGCCGCTCGACGGCATCGTCACCGCGGGCGCGAGCGCCATCGACCAGGCGCCGGTCACCGGCGAGAGCATTCCGGTCGACAAGACCGTGGGCGACCAGGTGTTCGCGGGCACCATCAACCAGACCGCCGCGCTGGAGTTTCGCGTGACGGCCGTGGCCTCCAACACCACGCTCGCGCGCATCATCCACGCGGTCGAAGAGGCCCAGGGCTCGCGCGCGCCCACGCAGCGCTTCGTCGACCGCTTCGCGTCCATCTACACACCCACCGTGTTCGTGCTCGCCTTGGCCGTGGCCGTGTTCACGCCGCTGTTCATGGACTGGACCTGGCTGCAGGCGCTCTACAAGGCGCTGGTGCTGCTGGTCATTGCGTGCCCGTGCGCGCTGGTCATCTCCACGCCCGTCACCGTGGTGAGCGCCTTGGCCTCGGCCGCGCGGCGCGGCATTCTCATCAAGGGCGGCACTTACCTCGAAGAGGCGCGCAAGCTCAAGGCGATTGCGCTCGACAAGACCGGCACCGTCACCGAAGGCAAGCCGAAGCTGGTGGCGTCGTTGCTGCTCGACGCGTCGGCTGACGAGGCGGCGGTGTTCGCCACCGCCGCGAGCATCGCGGGCCGTTCGGACCACCCGGTGTCCAAGGCCATCGCACAAGGGCTGCCGGGCCCGCGCGAGGAGGCAGGCGACTTCACCGCGCTGCCAGGCCGCGGCGTGCAGGCGACAGTGGCGGGCCAGACCTATGTGCTCGGCAACCACCGCCTGATCGAAGAGCGCGGGCTGTGCACCCCGGCGCTCGAGGCCGAGCTGAAGACCCACGAGGAAGCCGGCCGCACCGTCACGCTGCTGGCCTCCAGCACAGCCGTGCTCGCGTTGTTCGCGGTGGCCGACACCATCAAGCCGTCGTCGAAGGCGGCGGTGGCCGAGTTGCGTGCGTTGGGCGTGGTGCCCGTCATGCTCACCGGCGACAACGTGGCCACCGCCAGGACCATCGGCGCGCATGCGGGCATCGAGGACGTGCGCGGCAACCTGTTGCCCGAAGAAAAGCTCGAAGCCATCAAGGCGATGCAGCAGCGTTATGGCGCTGCCGCGATGACCGGCGACGGCATCAACGACGCCCCGGCGCTTGCGCAGGCCGACATCGGTTTCGCGATGGGTGGTGCGGGCACGGACACGGCGATGGAGGCGGCTGATGTGGTCATCATGAACGACGACCTGCGCCGCATTCCGGAGACCATTCGCCTGTCGCGTCGTGCGCATGCGGTGCTGTGGCAGAACATCTCGTTGGCGCTGGGCATCAAGGTGGTGTTCTTCGTGCTCGCCGTGTTCGGCAGCGCAACCATGTGGATGGCAGTGTTCGCCGACATGGGGGCCAGTCTGTTGGTGGTGGCCAACGGGCTGCGGTTGATGCGGTCGTCCAAGTAAGTGATGTGTGAGGACCGGGGGCGACGCTCACGCCGACGGGGTGCTCCCCTCCGCGAATGTCCCCCGGGGCTTCGCCCCTCCTCCTTTATTTCGCTGCGGGGAGCACCCCATCGACGTGAGCGTTATCAGAGCACTGGTTGATCAGCCGCACACCGACAGCGGGGTCGTTGCTCGGAGCCGTCGTTGATCAGCGAGCACCCAGAGCGTGCCCAGGTGCACAGGGCGTCGGGTGCTCCCCGCAGCGAAATAAAGGAGGAGCGAAGCGGGGGACATTCGCGGAGGGGAGTACCCGGCGGCCTGTGCACGCGCCCTGAACAAGAGCCCTGAACAAGAGCCCTGCACAAGAGCCATGAAAAAAAACCCCGCCAACAAAAAAGCCCTCCGAAGAGGGCTTCCCAAACAAGCAACAGAGCGCCTTACATGCCCACGTAATTAGGCCCGCCACCACCTTCAGGCGTAACCCACACGATGTTCTGCGTCGGGTCCTTGATGTCGCAGGTCTTGCAGTGCACACAGTTCTGCGCATTGATCTGCAGACGCTGCTTGCCGTCTTCCGTGCCCACGAACTCGTACACACCGGCAGGGCAATAACGGCTCTCCGGCCCCGCGTACTTCGCCAGATTGATGTTCACCGGCACCGTCGCATCCTTCAGCGTCAAGTGAGCCGGCTGCTGCTCTTCATGGTTCGTGTTGCTGATGAACACGCTGGAGAGCCGGTCGAACGTGAGCTTGCCGTCCGGCTTCGGGTACACGATCGGCTTGCACTCCGCCGCCGGCTTCAGGTAGAGGTGGTCCGCCTTCGTGCGGCGCAGCGTCCAAGGAATGTTGCCCTTCAACAGCCACTGTTCGATACCGTTCATCAACGTGGCAACGCCCAGGCCCTTCTTGAACCAGGCCTTGAAATTGCGGGCCTTCTTCAGCTCCACGTGCAACCAGCTCTTCTCGAACGCGGCCGGGTAGGCCACCAGCTCGTCATGCTGACGACCGGCCTGCACCGCGTCGAAGGCAGCTTCCGCGCACAGCATGCCCGTCTTGATCGCGGCATGGCTGCCCTTGATGCGGCTCACGTTCAAGTAGCCCGCCTCGCAACCCACCAGCGCGCCACCCGGAAACACCGTCTTGGGCAACGACTGCAGACCGCCCGCCGTGATCGCGCGCGCGCCGTAGCCAATGCGCTTGGCCGGCTTGATGCCCTTGGCCTCGTCGCCTTCCAGATACCAGCGAATGTTGGGGTGCAGCTTCCAGCGCTGCATTTCCTCGAACGGGCTCAGGTACGGGTTGCTGTAGTCCAGGCCGGTGATGAAACCCATGGTGACCTTGTTGTCCTCCATGTGATAAAGGAATGCACCGCCGTAGGTGTCGCTCTTCATCGGCCAGCCGGCCGTGTGCAGCACAAAGCCGGGCTGATGGCGCTGCGGGTCGATCTCCCACACTTCCTTCACACCCAGGCCGTAGGTCTGCGGGTCGCGGCCTTCGTCCAGCTTGTACCTGGCGATCAGCTGGCGGCCCAGGTGGCCGCGCGCGCCTTCGGCAAACACCGTGTACTTGCCCAGCAGCTCCATGCCCAGCTGAAAGTTGTCGGTCGGCTCGCCGTCCTTGCCCACGCCCATGTTGCCGGTGGCCACGCCGCGCACCGAGCCGTCTTCGTTGTAGAGCACCTCGGCGGCCGGGAAGCCGGGGAAAATTTCCACGCCCAGGTTCTCGGCCTGCTGCGCCAACCACTTGGTGAAGGCGCCCAGGCTGATGATGTAGTTGCCGTGGTTCTGGAAGCACGCCGGCAGGAACGCGTTGGGCGTGCGCAGGCCCGACTTTTCGCCCAGGAAGACCATGGCGTCGTCGGTCACGGGCTGGTTCAGCGGTGCGCCCAGCTCCTTCCAGTTGGGCAGCAGCTCGTTCAGCGCGCGCGGGTCCATGATGGCGCCCGACAAGATGTGCGCGCCGGGCTCGGAGCCCTTCTCGAGCACCACGACCGAAATTTCTTTCTCGTTCTGTGCGGCAAGCTGCTTCAGCCGGATCGCGGTCGACAGGCCGGCCGGGCCGCCGCCGACGACGACCACGTCGTATTCCATGGCTTCCCGAGGGCCGAACTGGGCGAGGATTTCGTCGTGCGTCATGTGGGTTGGGTCGATAATGATTTTTCGAGGCGCGGGGCTTTGCATCCCGGATTGCGGGGGATTTTATGCGGCGTCCAGGCGCGGCCGCTGTCATCCATGAGCGCGGATTGCACAGCGCCTCGGGCCCGGCGTTCCTCACCGTTCGCCCAGACTCCACGCCACCTCCGCGTCACCTTCGCGACTCACGGGATTCAAGTTCATGGCCTACAGCATCGATCTTTCCGGCCGCGTGGCCTTTGTCACCGGCGCCTCCAGCGGGCTGGGTGCCCAGTTCGCGAAAACGCTGGCGCGCGCCGGCGCCGCCGTGGTGCTGGCCAGCCGCCGCGTCGACAAGCTCAAGGAGCTGCGTGCGCGCATCGAAGGCGAGGGCGGCGACGCCCACGTGGTCGAGCTCGACGTGACCGACCACGGCAGCATCAAGGCCGCGGTCGCGCGCGCCGAGACCGAGGTCGGCCCCATCGACGTGCTGGTCAACAACTCCGGCGTGAGCACCACGCAGCGCCTGCAGGACGTGCAGCCCGACGACTACGACTACGTGTTCGACACCAACGTGAAGGGCTCCTTCTTCGTCGCGCAAGAGGTGGCCAAGCGCATGCTGGCGCGCGCCAAGGGCACGGCGCCGGGCACCTACATTGGCGGTCGCATCATCAACATCGCCTCGTCGGCGGCGCTGAAGGTCATGCCGCAGATCGGCACCTATTGCATGAGCAAGGCCGCGGTGGTGCAGATGACCAAGGCCATGGCGCTGGAGTGGGGGCGCTTCGGCATCAACGTGAACGCGATGTGCCCGGGCTACATCGCCACCGAGCTCAACCGGGAGCACTGGTCCACCGAAGCCGGCGCCAAGCTGGTCGGCATGCTGCCGCGCAAGCGCGTGGGCAAGCCTGAAGACCTGGACGGCCTGATCGTGCTGCTGGCCAGCGGACAGAGCCATTTTGTGAACGGCGCCGTCATCGCGGCCGACGACGGGTTCGCACTCTGAGTCCGCGGGCCTGGACGGGCATTGCCGCCGGCCTGGGCGCCGGCGCGCTCTGGGGGCTGGTGTTCGTGGCGCCGCGCATGGTGGGGCACTTCGGCATGGTCGACATCACGGTGTCGCGCTATGTGGTGTTCGGCGCGGTGTCGGGGCTCGCGGTGTTCGCACGGCCGGCCGCCTCGCGCTGGCCAGACCGGCAGCAGGCGCTGGCGGCGCTGGGCCTCAGCGCACTGGGCTTCAGCGGCTACTACCTGCTGCTGGCCTTCGGCATCGAGGCGGCGGGCACCGAGGTGCCCAGCCTCATCATCGGCACGATTCCCATCTGGATGATGTTGCTCGGCAGGCCCGCGGGCCTGCGCATGCGAACGCTGTTGCCCGGGTTGCTGCTCACGGGCGCGGGCATCGCGCTGATGGTGTACGGCGCCTGGTCCGCACAGCAAGGCACTGGCAATGGGGGCGGTGCGCGCTTCGGCTGGGGCATTGCCTTGGCGCTGGCCGCCATGGTGAGCTGGACCGTGTACGGCCTGCTCAACGCCGCCTGGCTGCAGCGCCACACCGAGCTCAACGCGACCGACTGGGCCAACTGGCTGGGCGTGGCCACCGGCCTGGGCGCCTTGCTGCTCTGGGCGGTCGCGGGCAGCGACGTCGCCACCCTGCGGTCGCGCCCGGACGGCACGCTCTTCATTGCCGTTGCGTTGGCCAGCGGTGCCGGCTCCGCGTGGCTTGCCACCATTCTGTGGAACATCGCCAGCCAGCGGCTTTCGGCCAGCCTGTGCGGCCAGTTGATCGTCAGCGAGACGCTGTTCGCGCTGCTCTATTCCTTTGCCTGGGACGGCCGCTGGCCGCACGCCACCGAGTGGGCGGCGGCGCTGCTGTTCGTGCTGGGCATCCTCGCATCCATCAAGGCACACCGATGAGAATCGAAATTCCCGAAAAGAAAAAGCTCGTGTACGAAATGGCCATCCCCATCCGCTGGGGCGACATGGACGCTATGGGCCACCTGAACAACGGCACCTACTTTCGCTACCTGGAAACCGCGCGCATCGACTGGATGCGTTCCATCGGCTTCGAGCCCGAGCCCGGCGGCGAAGGCATGGTCATCGTCAATGCCTTCTGCAATTTCTACCGCCAGATCGAATACCCCGGCAACGTGCTGCTGAAGATGTACGTGAGCGACCCCGGCCGCACCACCTTCGAGAGCTGGGGCACCATGGCCCGAGAGGAAGCCCCCGACGTGATCTGCGCGGCCGGCGGCGCGACCACCATCTGGGTCGACTTTCCGAAACAGAAGGCGCTGGCGCTGCCCGACTGGCTGCGCACGCTGGTGAGCGATTGAGCAGGCAGGTGAGCATGCAATGAAAAAACTGAATCTTTGGGGGCTGGTCGCGTTGGCCGCATTGGCCGCTCTTGCGCTGCCGCCCACATCCGGCCACGCCCAGACCCGGCCCGCGAGCAACGAATGCCCCGCCAACGCGCCGCACCTGAGCACCGCCGCGCTGAAGAAAGCCGGCTTCGAGCTGCCCGTGTCCCAGCGCTTTTGCTACACCGACAAATCGGGCGCCTACGCCTTGCTGCTCGGCGAAAAGCAGGACCTGAAATTTTCGAAAGCCCAGTTGTCGTCCGCCATCCAGGCCACGCTCTACAAAGTCGGCAACGACCACACGCTGACGCAGCAATGGGCGATTCGCGACTTTGCGGGCAAGGAATACGCCGGCGTCAAATTCATGCCAGAGCTCATGGAGTTCCGCGACCTCGACGGCGACGGCCTGACCGAGCCGGTGCTGGTCTATCGCTTCTTCGAGCCTGACGGCAAGAGCTTTGCCAGCAGCAGTTACTCGGGCGGCATCAAGCTCCTCACCTTCCACCAGGGCCGCAAGATCGTCATTCACGCCATCACGGGCGATCTGGACGGCGACCGCAGCACCACGGCGAACAGCACCTTCTTCGCGCTGCCCAAGGCCGCGCGCCAGCACCTCGTCAAGAAGATGTCCGCCATGTACAGCGCGGATCAGTTCGGGTTCGACAATTCGTATGGCTTTGTGCCACGCAAGGAAGCTGCTCGGTAAGCCCGACCTTGCGAGGCGAGGCGAGGCGAGGTGATGTGAGCTGAGGGATGGGAGATTCAGCCGCATCCCATTGATCCGCCCGGGCCATGCCGATATCAACGTGGGTGATGTCGACATACACGGAGAACGCATGCCCGGCTTGCCATTGATCGAGGGATTCTTGTTGGGTTTCGGCCTGTTGCTCGCCCTGGGCCCGAAGGACACCTTCGTGATCAAGAGCAGCCTGCAAGGCCACAGCGCGCTCATGCTGGTGCTGGTGTGTGCGCTGTCGGATGTGGCCTTGATCGTGCTGGGAACGATGGGAATGGGCGTCGTGGTGGCCGCCAACCATGCGCTGATGGTTTGCGCCATGGTGTTCAGCATCGCCTACTTGTTGTACTTCGGCGCGCAGGCGTTCCACTCGGCATGGGCAGGGCCAGCGCTACTGCCCACCGTCGACTCGGAACCGCTCGAAGCGAATACAAAGCGGCAGGTGGTGAAGACCGCGCTGTTCCATTCGCTGTTGACGCCCTACGCCTGGCTCGACACCGTGCTGGTGATCGGCGCGGTCAGTGCCGCGAAAGCAGAGAACGCCAAGGTGGCATTCGCGTCCGGCGCAATGATTGCGTCGTTTCTCTGGTTCATCTTTCTGACGGTGGGTGCCCGGGTGGCCGCACCGGTCTTTCAGAACCGGCGCGCCTGGCAGTGCCTCGATGTCGTGGTCGCGCTGTCGATGTTTTTGCTGGCAGCCAAGCTCATGTCTGACTTTCCATGGCGTTGAGCGCGCACTAAACGCCCCTCGCTCACAGCGGCGTGCGGGCTCACACAAAGCTCAAGCCTGCTGCAACACAATCCGCGCCTCGAACCCCTGCGCCGCCCCCGCGGGCGGGGACGTCAGCACGAGCCTGGCGTTGTGCTTCTCCACGATGGTCCCCACGATCGACAGGCCCAGCCCGTAGCCCGCGCGGTCCGAGCTGTGGCGCACGTGGCGCTGTTGCAGCGTGAGCAATTGCTCGGCGTTCACGCCCGCGCCAAAGTCGCGCACGGCCAGCGTGCAGGGCGGCAGCACCTCGATCACCACGCGCCCGGTGCCGCTGTAGCGCAGGCCGTTCTCCACCAGGTTGCGCAGCGCGATGGCCAGCGCATCGACGTCGCCCAGCGCGACCGGCGCAGCCTCGTCGGGCACCTTCAGCGCAAGCCGCTCGTTGGTGTCGGCGTCTTGCCAGAACTCCTGCGCCACAGTGCCCGCCAGCTGCACCAGGTCGACCGGCGCGCGCGCCAGCGACGCACCCGATTCCGCGCGCGAGAGCTGCAGCAGCTTCTCGGCCCGGTGGCTCAGGATGCGCAGCGCGTCCAACGCGGCCTGCACGTCGTTGCGCCGCAGGTCGTGCTCCAGCGCGGTCTGCAGGCGCAGCCGCGCCGCGGCCAGCGGCGTGCGCAGCTCGTGCGCGGCATTGGCCGCCAGCGCGCGCTCCACGTCCAGCGACTGCGACAGCCGCTCCAGCAGCCGGTTGACGTGGTCGCCTACAGAGCGCAGCTCGTGCGGCAGGCCGGGCAGGGTGATGGGGCTGAGGTCGGCGCCGCTGCGCTTTTCGATTTCGCCCGCCAGCTGCTGCAGCACACGCAGCTCGGTGCGCGCCACGTTGCGCAGCACCAGCGCCAGCAGCGGCAGCACCGCGCCCAGCGGAATGATCAGCCCGAACAGCGTGCGGTTGAGCGCGTGGCGGCGTTCGTCCAGCGGGTCGGCCACCTGAAAGAACAGGCCCAGCGTGGGGTGGCGCACGGTGTAGATGCGCCAGCTCGGGTTGTTCGCGAAGCCGGCGGCCAGCGGCACGTCGAAGGTGTCCGCGGGCGTTTCGGCCGAGCGCAGCAGCACATGCTCGTGCAGGTCGACCACCTGGTAGATCACCGCGTCTTCGGAGAACAACTGCTTGGGTGCGATGAGCAGGTCGCGCTGCTGCGCGGGGCTGGTCTGCTGCAGCTTGTCGAGCTCCTGCACGGCCATGTCGAACATGCGGTGCGACACCTCGACCAGCTCGTTGTCGAAGTTGTGGTTGATCTCGCGGTCCACATACCAGACCACCGCGAACACGCACACCAGCCACACGCCGCCGACCCACAGAATCAGCGTGCGGGTCAGCCGGCCGGCGAGCGAGTCGCGCCCGCCCAGGGCAAGGCGCATGTTCATTCGTCGTCGTCCGCGGAGAAGGAAAGGCGGTAGCCCAGGCCGCGCAGCGTTTGAATGTGGTTGCGCCCCAGCTTGCGCCGCAGGCGGCTGATGAACACCTCCAGCGTGTTGCTGTCGGCCTCGTCGCCGAAGCCGTAAAGCGCGTCCGCGAGGTTCTCGCGCGTGTGAATGCGCTCGGGCCGCGTGGCCATCACGCGCAGCAGCGCCCATTCCTTCTGGGTGAGCGTGATGGGCGCGCCGTCCTTGCGCACCATGTCGTGGGCCAGGTCGATTTCGAGCGTGCCCAGCTTGAGCACCGGTGAGCTGTGGCTGCTGCGCCGGCGCTCCACGGCGCGCAGGCGCGCGAGCAGTTCGGCCGGGTCGTAGGGCTTGGTGAGGTAGTCGTCCGCGCCGGCGTCCAGGCCGCGGATGCGGTCGGTCACCTGGTCGCGCGCGGTCAGCACGATGACGATGGGGCGCTCGGGCAGGGCGCGTATCTGCGGCAGCAGGGACAGGCCGTCGCCGTCGCCCAGGTGCAGGTCGAGCAGCACTGCCGCGTACTGCACCGACAGCAGGGCGCCGCGCGCGTCGGCCAGGCTGGGCGCCACGTCGACCACGAAGGCCTTGGCCAGCAGGTAGCTGCACACGGCGTCCGCCAACGCGGTGTCATCTTCGACAAGCAATATGCGCACGCCATGTCCTTCAAGCAAAAAAACGAGTCTAGCGCCACCGAGTTGCACCGGGCCTGCCAGTCAGCTTCGGTTCATGTGGCTTCAGGCTGGGTTCATTCCCAAAACGTAGGCTCGCGGCTGTTTTTCAGTCCTGCCTTCGTCCATGACACGCCTGCCCAATTTTCGTCTGGGGGTTCTCACCCTCGTTGCCCTGGTTGCCTTGATGGCGTGGGACATGACGGGCTTGGACCTGGTGCTGGCCCGCATGGCCGGTTCGCCCATGGGTTTTCCCTTGCGCTCCAACCCGTTCATGGTGCACGTGATGCATGAAGGCGCGCGCAACCTCAGCTGGGTGCTGGTGATCGGCCTGTTCGTCGCCATCCGCTGGCCCCTGGGCTTTTTGCGCCGTCTGACCACCGGCGCGCGCGCCCAGTTGGCCCTGACGGTGCTGGCCTGCGTGGTCGCCATCAGCCTGCTGAAGCACGCGAGCCAGACCAGCTGCCCCTGGGATCTGCAGGAGTTCGGCGGCGTGGCGCGCTATGTGTCTCACTGGTCGTGGGGCGTGAACGACGGCGGCCCGGGCGGCTGCTTTCCGGCCGGCCATGCCTCCGCGGCCTTCGCCTATGTGGGCGGGTATTTCGTGCTGCGCCGGGTGTCCGCCCGCGCCGCGGCCGTGTGGCTGGGCGTGGCGGTGGTGGCGGGCGTGGTGCTGGGTGTGTCGCAGCAACTGCGCGGCGCGCACTACATGAGCCACACGCTGTGGACGGCCTGGGTCTGCTGGACGGTCGGCTTCGCCATCGACGTGCTGGTGACGCGCTTCAACCCGCGCGCGCTGAACCGGCCCGTTGCCGCCCATGCAGGCTCTTGATTTCGCGCTCTTCGGGCTCCTCAATGCGGCGCCGACCGTGGCGCCCTGGACCCTGCGCTTCGCCGAGTTCGCCTCCGACTTTCTGCCGGCCATGCTGACCCTGGCAGTCGGTGCATGCGCGCTGTTCAGCCGGCGCTGGCGCTATGCGCTGTTCACGCTGCTGGTGAGCGTGCTGGCCGTGTGGCTCGCCGTGCATGCCATTCGCACCCTGGCACCGATGCCGCGGCCTGCGTTCTACGGCCTGGGCATCCAGTGGGTGGCGCAGGGCGTGCGGCCGGGCTTTCCGAGCCTGCATGCGGCCGGCACCTTTGCCGCGGCCTTTTCGCTCTGGTGCCTGCCTTCGCGCGGACCGATGCGCGCCGCGCTGCTGGTGGCCGCGCTGGTGGCCTGGAGCCGCGTGTTCCTGGGGCTGCACTTTCCTTCGGACATCCTGGGCGCGGTGATGCTGGGGGCGCTGGTGTCCATCTTGGTGGAGCGCGGCGTGAGCCGGCCGCTGAGCCTGCTGGCCACGGGCGCTTTCGTGGGGCGGCGGCGCGCGCGGCCGGTGGCAACCACCCTGAACCCGGACTGAACAGCGAATTCAGGCTCCCTTCAGGGGAACTGCTTACATTCGATTCATGTCTGTTTCGCGAATTGCGCCCGTGCCCCTGCTGCGGGCGGGCCCCTCGGAGTCCATGGCTCCCCCATCACCACAAGCTTCCGGCCCCGGCGCCTTGCTCGCGCGTTTCAACCTGTGGCTTTCACAACCGCGCCCGGCCGGCGTGGTGGTCGCGTGGCTCAGCCTGTACCTGGTGCTGACCACCAACTGGCCGCTGTGGAACGAACTGGCCCGCATCGGCGGCGCCCCCAGCACCTACCTGCCGACTGTGGCGGTCATGAGCCTGCTCACGCTGTGCGGCACCGCCGCCATGCTGTCGTTCACGGCCTGGTCGCGCTGGATGAAGCCACTGTGGTTCGCGGTGGTGGTGCTGGCCGCCGTGGTGCAGCACTACATGCTGGAGTACCGCGTGGTCATGGACCCCACCATGATCGCCAACGCGCTGCAGACCGACCCCAACGAGGCGCGCGACCTGCTGAGCTGGCGCATGGCCTTCAACGTGCTGGCCGTGTCGCTGCCTGCCGGCTGGGCGCTGTGGCAGGTGCGCATCACGCGCATGCATGTGCTGTCCAAGCTGTGGCGCAATGCGGCGCTGCTGCTGCTGGCCGCCGTGGTGGCGCTGGTGACGGCCGTGGCCATGAACCGGCAGCTTGCGCCGCTGATGCGCAACAACGTGCACCTGCGCTACATGATGAACCCGATCGCGACGCTGTACTCCACCGGCTCGCTGGTCATCAAGCCCCTGTTCAAGCGCAGCGGCAAGCTCATTCCCATCACCGCCGGCACTGCGCTGGGCACCAGCTACGCGGCGCAGACCAAGCCGCCGTTGTTCGTGCTGGTGGTGGGCGAAACGGCACGTGCCGACCACTTTGCGCTGAACGGCTATGCACGCGACACCACGCCGGAGCTGGCCAAGCGCGGCGTGCTGAGCTACCGCGACGTGCACTCCTGCGGCACCAACACGCTGGCCTCGGTGCCGTGCATGTTCTCGCCGTTGGGCAAGCAGGGTTACGAGTCGCGCAAGGACGATTACGAGACGCTGGTAGACGTGCTGCAGGCCGCCGGGCTGGCGGTGTTCTGGCTCGACAACCAGGCCGGTTGCAAGGGCGTGTGCGTGCGCATTCCCAACGCCTCGGCGTTCGACGGTCTGGACGCCGCGACCAAGAAGGCGTTGTGCGATGGCGACGAGTGTCTGGACGACGTGATGTTGAAGAACCTGGACGAGCGCATTGCCGCGTTGCCGGCCGAGCGCCGTGCCAAGGGCATCGTGTTGGTGATGCACCAGATGGGCAGCCATGGTCCGGCGTACTACAAGCGGTCGGCGCCTGATGTGAAGCGTTTTCAGCCGGAGTGCAAGACGAATGCGCTGGCGGAGTGCGGTCATGCGGAGCTGATGAACGTGTACGACAACTCGATCGTTCAGACGGACCGGTTCCTTGGCGAGACGATCGATTGGCTCAAGGGTCAGTCGAAGGCGTATGACCCTGCGTTGCTGTACGTGAGCGACCATGGGGAGTCGTTGGGCGAGTACGGTCTGTTCCTGCATGGTGTGCCGTACAGCTTCGCGCCCGAGGCACAGAAGCATGTGCCGATGGTCACCTGGTTCAGCGACGGCATGAGCGAGCGGCGCAAGTTGTCGCGGTCGTGCATGGAGGCGGGGCTGGATGCGCCGTTGACGCATGACAACCTGTACCACACGGTGCTGGGCGTGATGGATGTCACCACGCCGACCTACAAGCCGGCGTTGGATGCGTTGGCTTCCTGTCGCGCGAGGGGCTGACCTTCTCTGAGCTTGTTGAGCGCTGTTGTTCAGGGCGCTGTCGTTCAGGGCGACGCTCACGCCGACGGCGTGCTTCTTTTCTCGAATGTCCCCCGGCCTTCGGGCTACCGCACCTCCTCCTTTGTTTCGCGAAAAGAAGCCCACCATCGGCGTGAGCGTTGGACAGAGCCGGGGTTGATCGTGCGATCACCAGCAGCGTGCCCAGGTGCACAGGGCGTCGGGTGCTCCCCGCAGCGAAATAAAGGAGGAGCGAAGCGGGGGACATTCGCGGAGGGGAGCACMCGGCGGCCTGTGCMCGCGCCCCGAACSGACCCCG